>CEQU01044880.1_pt1 | contig 37451 bp, 34 predicted proteins | sample 531031 | NCBI WGS metagenome assembly CEQU01 (sample SAMEA2621216, study PRJEB7988) | marine metagenome | isolation source: saline water (ENVO:00002010), including
AGACTATATAATTGATGATAATCCTTTAAAACAAGGATTATATACACCTGGATCTCATATTCCTGTCGTAAATTCAGATGTTTTGCGACAAGATATTGTTCCTGAGTATATGATAATACTTGCTTGGAATTTTGCCGAACAAATTATGGAAAATAATGATAATTACTTAAAAAAGGGGGGGCACTTTATATTGCCTCTTCCGAATTTACAGGTTTATTAAATGAAAAATAATTCTCTATTAAATACTGATATTAAAGAAATAGAAAAATTTCTAGGTGCAGATAATATTAATAATTTATCAGGTAAAACAATTCTTTTGTGTGGGGCAGGAGGGTTCTTGGGTAGATATTTCGTTGAATTAGTCGCTCATCTAAATTCTTCAAAAGACCGTTCGCCAATTACTTTAATAGCCGTGGACAACTTTATTACTGAACCTACAGCAACTCATCTGTCTGACACTCCTAATAATATTACCTTTCACAAAATGGATATTATTAATGGAATACATTTCGACTTTGATATTGATTACATTATTCACGCAGCAGGGATTGCTAGTCCTTTTTATTATGCCAAATACCCTATGGAAACAATGGAAGTAGCAACTATTGGAACTAAAAATTTACTTGAACTAGCCGTGGCAAAGAATGTTGAAGGCTTTATGTTTTTTAGCTCCAGTGAGATTTATGGAGACCCAGATCCTAAAGAAGTTCCTACAGACGAAGCTTATAGAGGTAATGTCTCATGCCTAGGCCCTAGAGCTTGTTATGATGAATCTAAACGTTTAGGAGAAACGATGGCGAGAGTTTACCATACTCATTATGGTGTTCCTACAAAGATAGTAAGACCTTTTAATGTTTACGGACCAGGAATGAATCAAAATGATTATCGTGTTGTCCCAGATTTTATAAATAGAACTCTTTCGGATAAACCATTGAAAATTTATAAGCCTGGTACTCAAACTAGAACTTTTTGCTATGCAACCGATTCTATAAATGGATTTATTAGAGTTCTTCTAAAAGGGGTTCCAGGAGAACCATATAATATAGGGAATGATTCTCCAGAAATAACGATACAAGATCTAGCAGATACATTAGAGAGTGTCGCAGGGCATCCAATTGCCAAGTCGTTTGTTGAACATCCAGATGTTTATCCAGGTGATGAACCTATTAGGAGATGTCCCAATATCAAAAAGGCAAGTATTCATGTAGGGTATCATCCCCAAGTATCTCTTAAAGAAGGACTAACTCGTTCTTTAAATTGGGCTTCCGAAAATTATGAATTTAAAGAAAAGCCATAATCCTAAAAAAGTCGCCCTTATTGGTGTAGGTCGATGGGGATACAATATATTAAACACTCTAGATTCTATTAAAGAATTAGATTTAACGCATGTTGTCACGACCAAACAACTCAAATTAGAATATAAAAATCAAAATCCCAAATTGTTGTCTAATTGGAAGGATATTTTAAACTTTGAAGTTGATGCAGTTATTATTGCTACTCCACCTGCTACTCACTCTTGTATTCTAGAATGGTTTATAAAAAATAATACTCCATGTTTTATAGAAAAACCTTTATGTTTAGATTATGAAACAGCGTTATTTTTGAAAGATCTAGCCAAGACTAAAAATGTCCCTGTTTTTGTCGACCATACGCAATTGTTTCAACCAGCGTTACGGGAAATTTTAAATGCTACTGATTTCACATCTGTTGAAAAGATAAATCTTGAAGGTATGGGAGATGGGCCTTTTAGAGAAGATTTATCTATTTTATGGGATTGGGGACCTCACGATATTTCTATTATGCTTAAGATGCTAAATAAAATGCCAAATTCTGTTTCCGGGTATTCAGCTAACACTTTTGTTAAGTATGAGTTCCATTATGATAATAATTTGAGAGTATCAGTAACAAATTCAAATCTATCAACGCTAAAAAGGCGTAATATTACTGTTTACGAAAAAGGTAGAATGATCACATTTAGTGAATTCCCTAAAAATGAGTTTGTTATTTATGAAAAATCTAATTTTCCCAATAATAATTTATTGAAACATATTCATTCTATCGGATATAACAGAGATGGAGATAAACCGTTATATAGGGCACTTGAATATTTTGGTATATCACTTTTGAATAATCAAACGGATATGTTTGATTTAGACACTGCATGCAATGTGATAAAGTTATTAGAATTAGCTGATAAAGCAATAAATTTAAATAAGACAGTACCTGTTAGTTGAGATAAAAATGATCACAGTTTCGGTCATCGTACCTGCTTATAATGAAATGAACACTATTAAAGAATTACTGGATAGTGTCAACAAGCAAAAGATTAAAGGTATATCGTTTGAAATTATTGTTATAGATGATGGCTCTACTGATGGGACTAAAGAATTTTTGAAATCTAATTCAGATTTGTATGATTTGTTTTTAGAAAATTCGACTAATTTGGGGAAAGGTGGTGCGATTAAGAATGGTTTGAATCATGCTAATGGAGAGTATATTCTATTCCAAGATGCTGATTTAGAGTATAACCCTGACGAATACCAAAGACTCCTACAACCAATCATTCAATTTGATGCTGATGTAGTTATGGGTTCAAGGTTTTTGTCACCAGATTGGACTCGTGTTTTCTATTTTTCACATAAAATAGGGAATAAACTAATATCTTCACTTTTTAACGTATTATTTAATACAACTTGGACAGACATATATTCTTGCTATTTAATGTATAGGAAAGATTTGATAGATTCGGATTCATTGAAAACTTATGGGTGGGAACAGCAAGCGGAAATACTCGCAAAATTATGTAAGCAGAAAGTTAAGCTTTATGAGGTTCCAATTAACTACAATGGAAGACCGTACGAAGAAGGAAAAAAAATAAGATGGCACCATATAGTCCCAGTAATTGGAACAATTATAAAAAATAAGTTTCTGTGATTGGAGTTATCCTCGTTCTTCTAGTGTAGCTATTTTAAATATAGTCCAGTGACTCATTTGAGATAAAATCTGGTCACTATCATCAGATAGACTGACATCAAAATTAACAAAATGATGCCCTTTTCTTTCATAAGTTTCTTTAATATGGCCTCTAGCAATCACATTGGTGTTTATTGGGATAGTGTTTAGATGTTGAATCTTGCTTCTTGTATGCATTGAACTAGGAAGCAAAAAATTGTGGCGCATCAAGTTTTCAGCCCACCCTGCAATCCAACTCGGATGAGCTATAGGGTTTGGGCCAGCAAATATTGGATTTGAAGTTTTTTGTTTTTCATTTAAAAATTCCGTTAGATTATCAATGGAAAAAGATATCTGCATAGGCGTCCAAGGGGTATTGTTTTTTTCTTCGCCCAAAAGAAGTGATTCTTTATTTTCTCTAATAAAACTGGAATCAGTTACATCAGGAGTTATAAGATTAGCGCTCCAGTCAGTTTTACCTAATCCTACTAATCCTTTTACGCATATAGAGTTGTCCGATTTACGTATTTCTACTTCGTATGATCCCGAGGGACCTTCAGTAGATTTAAATACAGATATTTCTAATGTTTCACCTGGATAAGTTGGTTGTTTCAATGAAAATTCAGACCATCCAAACTTCAACCATGATTCCCCTAAAGCTTCTAATATGCAATCAGTTGCCCATCCCCAAACAGTGACTCCTGCAATTAAAGGTCCGGAAAATCCATATGAGCGAGCAAGTTCTGTAGAGTGTATGGGATTAGATATCTCAGGATCATCAGCGTTACCAAGATACGCTAGAACACTCTGTTTAATAACTGAATTTGCATTTGCCATTATTCACCTCATGATTTATTAACTAATAGATTATACTCAATAATCATATAAAAATTATAAATTTATACATTCCAAAATAACGTTAAAGATGTAGAATAACATTGTGGAGTCTACATTTGAATAAGAAAGCTTTAATTACAGGAATAACCGGGCAAGATGGATCTTATCTTACTGAATTGTTGCTTGCAAAAAAATATGAGGTCCATGGAATTATTCGACGTAGCAGTACTTTTAATACTGGCAGATTAGATCATATTTATCAGGATCCTCATGACCCAAATCCGAACTTAAAATTACATTATGCGGATATTACAGATCTAGGTTCACTGATCAAGGTTATTTCTCAAATAAAACCTGATGAGATATATCATTTAGCTGCACAATCACATGTTCAAGTCAGTTTTCAGATTCCTGATTATACGGGTGATACAACTGGTTTGGGGACTACACGTATTCTTGAAGCTATTCGAGAACACTCCCCTAACGCAAAGTTTTACCAAGCATCTTCAAGTGAGATGTTTGGTAATATTCCTCCTCCTCAAAATGAACTTTCATCTTTTGAACCAAGAAGTCCATATGCAGCGGCAAAACTTCATTCTTATTGGATATCAAATATTTATAGAGAAGCATATGGTTTGCAGGTTTGTAATGGGATTTTATTTAATCATGAAAGTCCTCGACGTGGAGGCACTTTTGTTACAAAAAAAATTGCAAAAGCAGTTGCAAACATAGTAGCAGGTAACCAAAAATTATTATTTTTAGGTAATCTAGATTCAGCTAGAGATTGGGGGTATGCACCTGAATACGTAGAAGCTATGTGGATGATGATGCAAGAATCTGAATTGTCTAATTATGTAATAGGAACCGGACACTCTTATAAAGTTAGAGAATTTGTTTCTAAGTCTTTTGATTACGTTGGGCTTGATTGGAATAAATTTGTCAAAATAGATTCTCGTTATTTTAGGCCAGTAGAAGTAGATAATTTATGCGCAGATTCAAAAAAAGCTAAAGATAATTTAAATTGGTCGCCTAAGATTGATTTAGATGATTTAGTAGCTATTATGATTGATGCAGAACTAGAAAATTTATCCCAAGAAACCCCTGGACTAGGAGAGAAAATTTTGAATACTCACTTTAATGGATGGCATACTTGGGAAAATAGCGGCAGAATCATTTAAAATCATTAGTATGAAAAACATATCACATAAAATGAATATTTTGGTTACTGGAGCATCTGGTTTTTTGGGATTCCACGTTATAAAAGAACTTCAAGATCGCGGGTATACTAATCTAATTGCGCCTAGAAGTTCTGAATACGATCTGCGTAATCAGGAACATTTAGACTCTCTCTTTTCTGCCAATCCCATAGATGTGGTTATTCATTTAGCTGCTGTTGTTGGTGGTATTGGTGCGAATCAAAATAATCCAGGGGCTTTTTTTTATGACAATGCGATTATGGGAATTCAACTTTTAGAAGCTGCTAGACGTTATTCTGTTAAAAAAACTGTTATTGTCGGGACTGTATGTTCTTATCCGAAATTTGCTACTGTACCTTTTAAAGAATCAGATTTATGGAGCGGGTATCCGGAAGAGACTAATGCTCCTTATGGTTTAGCAAAAAAAATGCTACTAGTTCAATCTCAAGCATATAGAGATCAATATGGTTCCAATATGATTTATTTATTACCAGTGAATTTGTATGGCCCTAAAGATAACTTTGATCCTGAAAGTAGTCATGTAATTCCAGCATTAATTAAAAAATTCGTTGAAGCTAAAGATTTAGGTAACTCTGAAATAGATGTATGGGGCACAGGAAAAGCTACAAGAGATTTTATTTATGTTTCAGATGCTGCAGAAGCAATTGTTACTGCTATGGAAAGATATAATGGTCCTGCCCCGGTTAATTTAGGGTCAGGTATGGAAATATCTATATCTGATTTGGCAAATATGATAAAAACTGCTGTTGATTCTGACGCTAAAATTAAATTTGATTCATCCAAACCTGATGGTCAACCACGAAGGAGTTTAGATACTTCATTAGCACAAAAAGAATTTGGGTTTGTAGCAAAAACAAATTTTACTGAAGGTATTAAAGAAACTGTAAATTGGTATTTAAAGAATAGATGATTTAATACTATGTCTAACACACAAATTTTAATCTTTTCAAAAGACAGAACGCTACAGTTAAATTCGTTAATACAATCGTTGCTATATTTTTCTGATGTATTAGAAGATGATATATCAGTTTTATTTAAATCTAATAAAGAAATATCTTATGAAATGTTAATGGACAAATATAAATGCACTTTCCAGGAAGAAAAATCTTTTTTAAATGATGTTAAAAATATAGTTCAAAGTAATCAAAAAAAATATTGTATGTTTTTGGTGGATGATTTTATAGTTCGTGATTATTTTTCTATACTCTTAATGGAATCCATTTTAGGTTCTAATAAAGATATAACAACATTTTCACTAAGACTTGGCAATAATATTGAAGATGGAACGCCACCTTTATTCATAAATCAGCCAAACTCAGTTTTAACTTGGAAAACTAATAAATCTTACGGAAAATCCTGGAATTATATTTGGGAATTATCTAGCTCCATGTATAAAAGTACTTTTATTATGGATTATCTTGATAAGTGCGATCCTCAATACGTTAATTTTCCTAACCCATTAGAATCTTATTATTATGGATGTACACCTTCTCAATATGTAACTAAAAATAGATTTTTGAGAAAACTGAAATTTTTAGGTAAAGCCGAGCCTAAAGGTATGGCGTCTTTTACAGTGTCAAAAGGGTTTACTCAAGGAGTTAATTTAGTAGCAAATAGGAATCTCGACTACAAAGATTTATATTCCCCCGAATCTTTACATGAAAAGTTTATTGAGGGTTATGGGATTGATTATCTTTCATTATCAAATGTGGTTAATAAGAAACCAAATGCCGGAACGGACCATTTCAAATTAATAAAATATGAAACCTAATTTAAATGTGATAATATTACGACGTTCAAATCTTACAGATCTGAGGTGTAATAATTGACAAAATATTTGCTTTTTATGAGGGTATACAATGCCATTATTTGAAGATTTGAGAGTCTTTTCTGGAAATTCACATCCTAAATTAGCTAAAGATATTTGCACTTACTTGAATATAGAGCTTGGAGAATGTGAAGTATTTAAGTTCAGTAACGATAATACTTTTGTAGGATTCAAGGAAAATATTCGTGAGCGAGATGTTTTCTTAGTCCAATCTTTTTGTTCTCCCGTGAATGATAATATTATGGAACTATTGATCATGATTGATGCGGCCAAAAGAGCATCTGCAGGTAGAATTACTGCTGTAATTCCACACTATTCATACGGTAGAAGCGATAAAAAAGATCAACCCCGAGTACCTATTACAGCTAGGCTCATTGCCAATTTGTTGACAGTAGCTGGCGCTGACCGTGTCCTTACAGTTGATTTACACGCAGGGCAAATTCAAGGCTTTTTTAATATTCCAGTTGATGAATTGACAGCTGTTTCAATGTTGGCTGAGCATATTCAGAGTAGTGGAGAAAAGATTGAAGTGGCATCTGCTACTGATGCTGGTGACGTTAAACGAACCAGAGATACAGGAAGGTTCTTAAATGTTCCAATATCTATTGTAGAAAAACATAGAATTGGGAATAATGATAAAGTTGAAGCTTTAAGTTTAATAGGAGATGTTAAAGGTAAAACATCTTTGATAGTGGATGATGAAATAGGAACTGGAGGAACGGTTGTTGCTACAGCTAATACGTTAAAATCTCATGGTGCAGAACAAATATTTTGTGCCGCTACTCACCCCGTGCTATCTTCAAATGCTTCAGAACTATTGAAAGATAGTATTATAGAAAAAATAGTTGTTACAGACACAATGCCAGTTGCTGAAGATAAGATTGCAAAATTGGGAGATAAGATGGAAATCATCTCAATTGCTCCTATGTTAGGTGAGGCTATATCACGTATTCATAACGCGCAATCTGTTGGAGCTATGTTTAATAATCCTGAAGATTTATAATCTGAAAATCATCCATAGTAATAGCTTTTCTTTAGCCAAAATACTTCATAATGTATTACTATAGTTAATGATATGTCTATGCTAAATAAAATAAGTAATATTTTTACTAATAGTGACGAGAAAGTCATCAGCAAATTACAACCTATAGTTGATGCTATAAATCAACTTGAGCATCAGATTTCTAAATTATCTGACCAAGAATTAGCTGATATGACTGCTCAATTTAAGAATCGTATCCAAAAAGGGGAATCTTTAGACGATATACTTACAGAATCCTTTGCTGTAGTTAGAGAAGCAGCAAAACGAACTCTAAACCAAAGACACTATGATGTTCAGTTAATAGGTGGAATAGTATTACACCAAGGTAAAATAGCAGAAATGCGAACTGGTGAAGGTAAAACATTAGTCGCAACCCTTCCCGCATATTTAAATGCTCTTTCTGGAAATAGTGTTCATGTAGTAACAGTCAATGATTATTTAGCTAAGCGTGATGCTCAGTGGATGGGTTCTATATACTCAAAATTGGGTATGACAGTTTCAGCTTTGCAAAATAATAATTCTCTAATTTTGTATCCTGACGATGAGTCTTTTGGATTAATAGAAACCACTCGTAAAAATGCTTATTCGGCAGATATCATTTATGGGACAAACAGTGAATTTGGATTTGATTACCTTAGAGACAATATGGCAGATTCATTTGAAACTCAAACGCAAGGATCTAGGATTTTTGCAATTGTTGATGAAGTGGACAATATCCTTATTGATGAAGCACGTACACCTTTAATAATTAGTGGCCCTTCTCAACAAAATCCTAATGAATATAAGAAGTTCGCTCAGTTTGCTCACACATTAGTACTAGATGATGATTTTTCAATAGATCAAAAGACTAAGGCTATTTCCGTTTCCTTGCATGGTATTGCTAAAATTGAGAAATACTTAAAAGTTAAGAATCTTTATTCACCAGAAAATTTCCATTTGGTTCAATTTGTAGAAAATGCAATTCGTGCTGAATCAGTTTATGAGAAAGACCGTGAATATGTTGTCAGAAATGGTGAAGTTATTATCGTTGATGAATTTACTGGTCGATTAATGGAAGGAAGGAGATATTCAGATGGGTTACATCAGGCAATAGAAGCTAAAGAAAAAGTATCTATTCAAAGAGAAACAATCACGTATGCAAATATAACTTTGCAAAACTACTTTAGGATATATGGAAAATTATCTGGAATGACTGGTACTGCTTTAACCGAAGCTGAAGAATTTTGGAAAATTTATGAATTAGAAGTGGTGTCTATACCTACAAATAAACCAGTTCAAAGGATAGATCATCCTGATTTAATATTTAGCGATCAAAAAACTAAATACAACGCAGTTATCGAAGAAATAGAATCTCGGACTTCTTTAGGGCAACCTGTTTTGGTTGGAACGACAGATATCGATAAATCTGAATTAATCAGTTCTTTACTTAAAAAACGAGGGATTAAACATGAAGTTCTAAATGCGAAGCAACATGAGCGTGAAGCATCAATTGTTGCTCAAGCAGGAGCACTTGGCTCAGTTACTGTTGCTACAAACATGGCTGGTAGAGGTACAGATATTGTCTTAGGAGGTTCATATAGTGAAGAAAAAGAATCACTTGATGAATGGAAAGTTAAACATGAGGAAGTTTTGCAAATGGGGGGGTTGTGCATTATAGGCACAGAAAGACATGAAGCTAGAAGAATTGATAACCAGCTTAGAGGTCGTGCAGGCCGTCAAGGTGACCCTGGAGAAACAAGATTCTATGTTGCTTTAGATGATGATCTAGTAAGAAGGTTTGGTGGAGATAAGATTCAAGGAATCATGAATTGGGCTGGAATGGATGATGAAACACCGATACAAAATAAGATGATTTCTAAATCAATTGAAAGCGCTCAAGTAAAAGTTGAAACTCATCATTTTGATATGCGAAAACATCTTGTAGATTATGATGATGTGATCAATACACAGAGAACTGTTATATATTCTGAAAGAACTAAAGTACTTTCAGGATTAGATTTGTCAGAGCAAATCAAGGAGATAATAAGAACAGAGTGTGAAACTATATGTGTGAGATTTTTAAAATCTAAAAATACGCGTATTGATGAGGATTTTACTCACTTTGAAGAAACTGAAGAACAATTACAAGCCCAATTAAGTGCTTTGTTTCCATCCGAAAATTCTCCTCTTCCTTCTTTGCCAGATGAACTTAAGAATCCTAATAATTTTGAATCATATGACGACTTTTACGACAAATTAGATTTATATATAGATTCCTTATATGAAGACTTTCGAAACTTACTGGGTCTCGATAAAGCTAATGATGCAGAGAGATATCTTATGAGAGCATCTATAGATACGAATTGGATACAACATCTAACTACCATGGAGAATCTAAGGCAAGGCATAGGGTTACAATCTATTGGTCAAAGAAATCCACTAGTTATGTACAAAAAAGAGTCACATGAATTATTTAGCGCTTTAGAAGATAAGATTCAGTCTGATGTAGCAAATGCAATATTTAAAATTGAATATGTTAAATCAATTTCATCAACCTCACACTCTCACCCCAAAACCTCTACTCAGTCTAAGGTAACATCTCCTAAGAGTAGTAAAGTGAAAAACTCACATCCTGTGAAAATGGGCAGAAACGAACCTTGCCATTGCGGTAGTGGGAAAAAATTCAAAAAATGTTGTGCCTTAATTTCTTAGTTGAGCGATTAACTGATTTAACTTAGACTCACGATCTCGGAAATCTGAAAGCCTGTCTTTTTCTTCTTCAACAACATTCTTAGGTGCATTTTCAGTAAATTTAGTATTAGATAGGCGAGACTCTAATGATTTGATTCTATTAGATAATGTTTTTAATTCATCAGATAAGCGATTTGATTCAGAGTCTGTGTCTATAACATTTCCTATCTCTAAATATGTAGTTGCTGATGAAGTTATTATTGGTATATTAGTATCTAATTTAAACTCAAAACTTGAATCATAAACATCAATTTCAACATTAGTTAAATTTGTAATAAACACAGAATTGAATCGTACTGATTCTATATTTTTATCTACGATCATAATAGCTTTGAGATTTTGTGAAGACTTTATATTTAGCTCAGCTTTAGCATTCCGAATACCTTTTACTATCTCAAAAATATGATTCATAGAATTTATTGCATCAGAATCACAGGCTTCATCAATACATTCTGGATATTCTTGAATCATTAACGAATCATTAGGATTAGATTTGAATAATCCTGTCCAGATTTCTTCAGTTACAAATGGCATAAATGGATGTAGTAATTTTAGTGTTTTATCTAAGACGTATAGGAGGGTTGGAATGGGGGTTAGATCACCTTCTTTTGTTATTCGTATTTTTGATAATTCGATAAACCAGTCGCAATATTCATTCCAGAAAAAATCATATAATTCTTGCTGAGCTTCTCCAAATTGATATGATTCCATATGTTTGTTTACATTTGCTGCCACAATATTTAACCGTGAAATGATCCATTTATCATGTAGGTGAGAATCTTTTGGTAAAGATGGAGTCTCATTGCATTTTGGGTTAAGCGATAGTACAAATCGGGATGCATTCCATATCTTATTCGCAAAATTGCGACTAGATTCTAGTCTGCTTTCACTCATTCTTATATTGTTTCCGGCCGCTGTTCCTGTCGTTAGTGCAAACCGCAAAGCATCTGCGCCATATTCGTTTATTATTTCCAATGGATCAAGCACATTTCCCTTTGTTTTACTCATCTTGATACCTTCAGGGTCAAGAACCAGACCGTGTAGGTAGATTGTTTTAAAGGGAACTTCGCCCATATTTTGTATTCCCATCATTATCATTCTGGCAACCCAGAAAAATAGTATGTCGTATCCGGTTTCCATAACAGAACCTGGGTAAAAATAATCAAGTTCATCTGTTTGGTCTGGCCATCCTAACGTTGAGTGAGGCCATAAGCCTGAACTGAACCATGTATCCAATACATCAGGGTCTCTATTTAGTTGGTCTGAGTCACAAGATGGACACGTAGTAGGATCGTCATATTCAACAATTTCTTTTGGGCATGATTTACAGTACCAAACAGGTAATTGATGCCCCCACCATAATTGCCTGCTTACAGGCCAATCTCTAATATTGTCCATCCAGTCAAAATATATTTTTTCAAATCTTTTAGGAATTATTTCAATATCTTTAGACCTTACAGCTTTTCGTGCAGGTTCAGCGATCGTTTCCATTGCAACATACCACTGTTTTGTTATCATAGGCTCAATTACTTCATCACACCTGTCACAATGAGCAACTGAATGATTAAATGGTTTTATGTCACCCATTAGATTTAATTCTGACAATGAATCGATAGCTTTTTGACGGCATTCTAAACGATCTAAACCAGCAAATTTCGCATCAAGATCTGATGTCATAAATCCGTCTAATGTAAAAACAATATTTGTATCTAGATTATGCCGTATTCCTATTTCGAAGTCGACCGGATCATGAGCTGGTGTAACTTTTAATGCCCCAGTGCCGAATTCGACTTCTACAGCATCATCTGCAATGATAGGTATTACTCTTTCAGTTAAAGGTAATTTAATTGATTTACCTACAAAATTTTCATATCTATTGTCATTTGGGTTTACCGCTACTGCAGAGTCCCCAAACATAGTTTCAGGCCTTGTGGTTGCAATTAATACTTTATCGGAAGAACCCTCCAATGGGTAATATATTTCATAAATGTAGCCATCAATGTCCTTATATTTGACTTCTAGATCAGAAAGAGCCGTTGAACATCTGGGACACCAACTCGTGATCCGTTCACCTCTATAGATAAGGTCTTTTTTATATAAATCTACGAAAGTTTTTCTAACAGCTTTTCGTGGACCTTCGTCTAATGTAAAGGATTTACGGGACCAGTCACATGATGTTCCAAGTCTACGTAATTGGTTGTAAATCCTGTCTCCATACTGGTCAACCCATTCCCAAATTCTTTTTTCAAAATTTTCACGACCAAGATCGTGTCTGTTTTTACCTTCTGAAGCAAGCAGTCTTTCCACAACAACTTGAGTAGCAATACCCGCATGGTCGGTACCAGGTAAAAAAAGGGTTGGTTCTCCTTTCATTCTATGCCAACGAACAATCATGTCTTCAATTGCAAAAGTTAAAGCATGGCCCATGTGTAATTCTCCCGTAACATTGGGAGGGGGCATAATCATGACGAATGGTTCTTTGGATTTATCAATTGTTGGTGTAAAAAACCCAGAAGAATTCCAAAACTCATATATACGAGTTTCAACAGATGAAGGATTATAGGGGCCTTCTTTTGATATTAAAGTTGATTCAATCATTATACTTATCTTTCCCTTGTTACTTGAACTGCGATAGTAGAAAAAATTGCTCCATCAATGGGAGCATTAGGTTTTTCAACTGTAACCATAACTTTGTTTATCAGGAAATTAGAGATAATTTTATTTGCAATTTCATTAGCAAGCGCCTCAATTAAATTAAATGAATTATTTTCTACTACATTTTTAATGATTTTATACACTGAAGAATAATCAGTTGTTAATTTTAAATCATCTGTCCTTCCAGACAAAGTCAAATCTTGATACAAACAAACATCAATTATAAATTTTTGAGATGTTGTTTTTTCATCATCTAGAACTCCGTGGAACCCATAAAGCTCAAGACCAGTTAGCATAATTTTGTCTTCATGCCGATCTGATACAGTTCTTCTCATCAAATAACTCCCAACTCTTTGGCCAATTCAATTAGGTTCTGTGCTCTTTTGTAAACAGGAACATCTATGACGTAACCGTTTAATGAAGTTGAACCCCTACCCTGTTCTATAGCTTCTTTAAAAACTTGAATAACTTTTCTTGCATGTTCTACATCTGATTTCGACGGTGAAAACGATTTGTTAATATCGTCAATTTGAGCAGGATGGATTGCAAATTTACCTTTATAACCTATTTTTTTTGAATTAATGCAATCTTCAACCAATGCAGAAGAATTTTTAAAATCAAAAAACGGATTATCTAGCGCGATCACACCGCAAGCCCTGGCTGCAATTGCCAAATAATTCTTTGCAACTTGGATTTCACTATTATCTGATTGCCTTTCAATTCCCATGTCATTAGTGAAGTCTTCAGCTCCAAATGCTGCAGCTTTGATTCGGACAGAAGATTTTAAAATAGCTTTTGATTCTAGTATTCCAGAAGCAGTCTCAATCCATGGTATTAAGGATAATGTTCCTATTTGCATATTAAGATTTTCTTCGTATTTAGATATAATTTTATCTATTTGAACTATGTCTTCGGTATCATATATCTTCCCTACAGATACGCCGTTTATTCCTTTTGAAATTAATGCTGCAATATCATCTTCAAATAAACCACTTTCTAATGAATTTACTCTCGGTATAATTAGTTTGTCCGATTCTTTAAATAATCGAATGTTTTCTGATACTATTTTTCGAGCATCAGTTTTGTCGTTGTCTCCGACACTGTCTTCAAGGTCAGGAATATAAACGTCTGGCAAAAAGTGAGATGCTTTCTCTAGCATTTTTGGTTGATTGCCAGGTATGAATAACAAGCTTCTAAATAAATCCAAATATCACTCTCAATGTATATAAATGGTAAATGTCTATAATATAGTAACGTATCCAATACATAATAGGACACTTTAACTAAAATATGGTAGGAAATATACAAATAATTGCACTGCAAAACATGCCAGAGATTACGCCTAGTACAGATTTGGCGAATGAGATATCTCTTTCTGCAAATGCCACCTTTGGGGGTATTCAAGATGGAGATATCGTAGTAATAACTCAAAAAATTGTTTCGAAATCTGAAAATATGATTGTTGATATTCGTGAAATAATACCCTCGGATGAAGCAATAGATATTGCCAAGAGAACTCGAAAAGATCCTAGATTAGTTCAATTAATTTTAGATCAGTCAAAAAATATAATTCGCATTGATGCCGATAGAAGTATATTAATCACAGAAACGATTCATGGGTTCATTTGTGCAAATGCGGGCATTGATTCATCAAATGTTTCTGGAAATTATAATGTCGCCCTCCTGCCGTCTGACCCTAATGAGTCAGCAAAAAAAATCAATTTACAATTGCGGGCTATTTTTGACATAAAAAAATTAGGGATAATTATTACAGATACTTTTGGAAGACCGTGGCGCGAAGGCCAGTTAAGTTTTGCTATTGGATCATTTGGGATTAACCCATTGAAAAATTACTCAGGGACTGTTGACCAACATGGGAAAATTTTAAAGGTTACCTCATCACCAGTAATAGACGTTTTAGCAACATCAGCCGAATTAGTTTCTGGAAAGGCAACAGGAACTCCAGTTAGTGTTATTAGAGGCTATGATTTTGAAGCATCAGATTCTGATGCTTCAATTATACTTAGACCTGTTGAGAAGGATTTATTTAGATAAATTAATTAAGAAGAAAATGAATCTTCTTGCTTTAGCGAGTCTGCCGTTTGAGAAAAATTAGAACTATCAGAATAGCCTTCATTTTTACTTAATTGATCTAAAGAAACATCATTACTCCAAGCAGAACCTTCCAAGTAATTGACAAATTCCTTTTCTATTCCACATTTTTTACAAAATCCCGAACTAGTTGGGCCATCGGGATCGTTAATTTTCCAGTGATGTGCACAGGCTACTTCGTCTGTAATTTTTTTATCTATAACAAGTGTTTTATTTTCTTTAACCATAACTTTTACTTTGTATTCACTCTACAATAACTCTTTGGTGACATTATACCATATATGAATTATAGATTAGAAGTAGTATTCGTATAACAAATACTAAGTAATTTTATTCCATATACAAAGCTGCGTTCCAAAACTGGTATTCAAGGTCGCTACTTTTCAAAAATGTTTCAGTAAGTTCTGATTTTTCACTTTTATTTAATTTTTCTGCATATTTGTCTATGATTTGCATTATTGATATTGAAAGTGACTTAAATTCATCTGAGATATACATGTTTACCCAATCTATATAAGGATTATTTGTATGATCAGTTACAATATTTTCATTCAAGTATGTGGCAATTTCACCATAGCTCCAAGCACAAGGCAATATGCCAACTAAAGAATGTAAAAAACCAATATTTGAAGAATTAATCATATGCTCAATGTAAGACACAGTTGTTGTAGATGGAGATGTGTTTTCTAGATCTTTTTTTTCGATATTGAATCCGGAACAATATTCAACATGTAGTTGCATTTCTGTATTTAACGTTTCATTTAACAAATTAGAAAGGAAGGCCATATCAGATATTTGGGGAGCTTTTGATATTCCTATCGATATAGCGCGACTGTAACCGATTAGGAAAAGATAATCTTGTTTTAGGTAATACACAAATCGAGATTTATCTAAATTGCCCGAACCAATTCCTAATATGAATTCGTGAGATTTTTCTTTTTCCCAAAAAATATCTGCTGACTTCTGAAGTTCTAGTGAAAAGCTCATTCTGAAACCTTAATAATAATTTCTTCTCCTGACGAGACGCTAGACAAGTCTAAAGGGTTATCAATTATTTTCCCAATTAAATTCGCTGGGCTTGCTGCTCTAATCTCATCCTTTTCACTCGCAGGTGTAGGTCCCCAGAATATACAAAATGCATTGCCTGGAGGCCAGAATGCTAAGTCGCCTACATTGAACAAATCAGTTGATTCAGCTTTTAGTTCATCACTAATATTTACTGAAAAATAAATTTCGTCACCCCATCGATTTCCAAGAGATGTTATGGGTAATTGGTTAAAAATTTTATTAGCTGTTGACGTGTCAAAAAGGATAGCATTTAAAGTAATATCATCAGTTTGGATGAGAATTTTTTTATCTGACATGCATAACTCCTTAAATTATATTGTATGATCCTTTTAGTAACATAATATAATCTTTTGAGGATAATATGCAGAAAAAAGCTGAGTTTATATTAGCGATTGATCAAGGGACAACTGGTACTAGAGCTGCGATTGTATCGGATAATGGCAACTTAATAGCAACTTCCTATAAAGAAATATCACAAAAATATCCTATGGAAGGTTGGGTAGAGCAAAACCCCGAAGCAATATTCAAGAGTGTATTACATACAACTCAAAAAGTAGTACAGGATATGGATATTTCGTTTTCAGATATCAGATCAATAGGCATAACTAACCAAAGGGAAACGACTGTATTATGGGATAAGTCTACAGGCGAAACTTTTGGCAATGCAATTGTTTGGCAATGTAATAGAACTCAAGAAATATGTGATTCAATAATACAAACTGGAGTTAAAGATCGAATTCGCAAAATTACTGGATTGCCTTTGGACCCTTATTTTTCTGCTAGCAAGATTTCTTGGATCATTGATAAGTATCCTAATATTAGAGAATCTATCAAAAATGAAACATTAATGTTTGGCACTATCGATACCTGGTTAATTTGGAAATTAACCAATGGTAAATTCCACATAACAGACACAACAAATGCAAGCCGAACACTTTTATTTGATATTAATACACTTGATTGGTCTGATGAGTTACTTGATATTTTTGATATACCTAGATTTATATTACCTGAAGTTGTCCCATCTAGTGGAGATTTAGCAATAACTTCACCTGAATACTTTGACGGTAATAAAATCCCAATAAATGCAATCATAGGAGACCAACAGGCTTCTCTATTTGGACAATTTTCTTGGAATTTTGGAGACGTTAAGGTTACATATGGCACAGGTGCATTTATATTGGTAAACACATCAAAAATTAATATATCTAGTAAAAATGGTCTTATAACTACGATAGCATGGAATATTAATGGATCAGTGGAATATGCTTTGGAGGGCAGTGTATTTTCAGCAGGCTCAGCAATAACTTGGTTAAGAGATAAATTAAATTTAATACAAACTTCTTCAGATATGGATTTACTAGCAGATAGAGTTCAGGATAACGGTGGCGTTTATTTTGTACCTGCATTTAATGGTTTAGGAGCACCTCATTGGAATCCATATGCGAGAGCAAGTCTACATGGAATGACAATTGAAAATACCAAATCACACATTGCTCGAGCAGTACTCGAATCGATAGCGTTTCAGACCAACGATATTATTCAAATGATAGAGTCAGATTTAAACACTAAAATATTAAAAATAGTCGCTGATGGTGGAGTTTCTAAAAGTGATATATTGCTACAGTTTCAGTCCGATATAACGGATATTAATATTCATAGAACTGAAACACTTGAAAGTACTGCGTTAGGAGCTGCGTACCTTGCTGGATTAGCTGCGAAGTTTTGGGAATCATCAGAAGAACTTAAAGCTAGAAAAAAAACTTCTGAAATATTTAACCCGAATATTTCAGATGCCAAGCGTAATGACTTACAAGTTAACTGGGAAAAGGCAATTTCAAGATCTATGGACTGGACTAAATAGCTCCAGAAATAAGATCACCTATCTTTGATGTGTCTGCATTAGCTTGAGAACCCATGCTTATATCTGCAGTTCTGTATCCGTCTTCTAATATACCTTCTACTGCCTTTTCTATCGCTAGAGCCTCATCATTTAGATTAAATGACAATCGCAACATCATGGCAGTACTCAAAATGGATCCTATAGGATTAGCAATTCCTTGACCAGATATATCAGGAGCACTTCCATGTATAGGTTCAAAGAGACCCATACCACTGCCGGAGGAAGAACTTGCTTCTGAAAGACTTGCGGATGGTAACATCCCCATGGATCCAGACAAGACCGCAGTTTCATCAGTAAGAATATCTCCAAATGTATTTTCAGAAACGATTACATCAAAATCTGAAGGATTTCTAATTAATTGCATTGCAGCATTATCAACCAGCATGTGATCCAATTCTACTTCTGGGTATTGAGAGGACATTTCTATTGCAATTTCTCTCCATAAGCGTGAGGTTTCTAAAACATTTTGCTTATCTACAGAAGTTAATTTTTTTCTCCTTGATCCAGATAATTCAAATGCTAATTTTAATATTCTTCGAATTTCATGTTCAGAATACTTTAAAGTGTCTACCCCGCGCCTTCCTTTTGAAGTATCCCATCTTTTCTTAGGTTTGCCAAAGTAGAGGCCTCCTGTTAATTCTCTAATAACTAAGATATCAACATTTTTTAATATCTCAGGTTTTATTGGGGTTGCATTAATCAATGAGGGATATACTTTTACCGGACGGATATTTGCAAATAATTTTAACGATTTACGAATTTTTAACAATCCATCTTCGGGCCTTATCTTATTTGAAGGATTATCCCATTTGGGCCCCCCTACCGCTCCCATCAAAATGGCATCTGAATTAGAACATTTTTCTAATGTTATATCGGGCAGTGCAGTCCCATATTTGTCTATTGCACAACCGCCAATATCTCCAATCGTTAAATTAAAATTATGTTTGAATTTTGATGCAACAGCGTCTAAAACTTTAATTGATTCAGAAATAACCTCTGGGCCTACGCCGTCTCCGGGCAGTATTGCTATGGATGCATCCATTTAAAACTCCTGCTTTGATTAGCTGACAACTAAATTTATAAGTTTACCAGGGACAAATATTACACGACTTAAAGATTTACCGGAAATATGAGGTGTTATTTTAGGACTTTCTAAAGCAACATTTTTTGCCTCATTTTCTGAAATGTCAGATGACAGAGTAATCTTATCTCGTACTCGACCATTTACCTGAACAATAAAGGTGACTGTGGGATCAGCTATTAAAGTTTCATCGTATCTTGGCCATTCTGATTGATGGACACTAAATTCATTACCAATGTATTCCCATAATTCTTCAGAAATGTGTGGGGCAATTGGAGAAATTAACAAAAGTAAGGTTTCAATGGCATCGTGCAATTGGTCCGAAGTAATTTTTTTAGAAGAGTTCAATTCAATCAATTGATTGGTAAACTCCATTAATGAGGCTATAGCTGTATTGTATTTGAATTTATCAATATCTTCAGTAACTTTCTTAATGGTTTGGTTTTTAATTCTATTGTTTTGATTAACCAAATCTTCAGCTATTTCATTTGGGAGTAAAGATGTATTGGAGTGAACTAGGTCCCAAACTTTATTAAGCCATCTAACTGCGCCGTTAATACCTGAATCATTCCATTCCCCGCCTTGCTCCCAAGGTCCAATAAACATTAAATAGGTTCTGACTACGTCTGCCCCAACAGCTTCAACATATTCATCAGGAGCAATTACATTGCCTCGTGACTTACTCATTTTGTGACCTTTGTATATGATTGTCCCTTGATTAAATAATCTATCGAAAGGTTCATCGTAGTCAATTAAGCCTAGATCTCTTATTGCTTTAACGAAAAAACGAGAGTAAAGCAAGTGCATTACAGCATGTTCAACACCCCCAGTATATTGATCAACTGGATTCCATAACTTTGCCATAGAAGGGTCAAAAGCAGATTCAGAAAATTTAGGACTTGTATATCTTAAAAAGTACCATGAAGAATCCACAAATGTATCCATAGTATCTGTTTCGCGTTTTGACGGTTTATTGCAATCAGGACATTTAACATTTACAAATTCTTCATGAAGAGCCAAAGGCGACTCTCCGGTGGGTAAAAATTCAGCATCTTCCGGTAATATTACTGGCAAGTCCTCTTCAGGAACTGGTATAGCTCCACAGGCGTTACAATAGATGATAGGGATTGGAGTTCCCCAATATCTCTGTCGAGATATTAACCAGTCTCTCATCTTGTAGTTGACTTTCTTATTACCAAATTTTTCCTTTTCAATATGATTCGCAATCTCAATCTTACCTTGCATATTTGATAGGCCATCAAAGTTTCCAGAGTTAATTTGTACTCCTGTCCCAATATAAGCTTCAGAAATTTCTGTTTGGTCGTAGTTTTCTTGAGCTATGACAAGTCGAATTTCTAAATCGTATTTTTTTGCAAATTCAAAATCTCTTTGGTCGTGGGCCGGCACTCCCATTACTACACCAGTACCATAACTTGCCAAAACATAATCACCAATAAATATAGGTACTTGTTCACCTGTTAATTGATTTATGCAATAAGACCCAGTAAAAACTCCTGTTTTTTCTCTGTCAGTTGCTAAGCGCTCAATTTCAGTCGACTGTCTAGATTTGGAAATATAATTTTGTACTGATTCTAATTCTGATTTAGAAGTTATTGAAGTTGCAAGTGGATGCTCAGGAGCCATCACGACAAATGTGACCCCAAAAGCTGTATCAATTCTCGTAGTAAATGTTTTTAGTTTAGTTTGTTCTAAATTACAATGAGATATATCAAATTCAAATTCCACTCCTTCACTACGGCCTATCCAATTTGTCTGCATAGTTTTTATACGGTCAGGCCAATCAATAGATTCTTGATCAAGCAATTCATCAGCATATTTTGTTATACGTAAAAACCATTGATCCATATCCTTATGAGTAACTTCTGTATCACATCTTTCGCAAATCCCATCAATAACTTGTTCATTTGCTAAAACTGTCACACATGATGGGCACCAATTTACAGGAGCAAATCCTTTGTAAGCTAAATCATTTTTTAAGAATTGCAAGAAAAACCACTGATTCCATTTGTAATACTCTGGAAGGCAAGTGATAACTTGTCTATCCCAATCATACATAGGGCCTAGAGTGTCTAATTGCTTCTTCATTCTGCTTATATTGTCCATTGTCCATTTGTGGGGATGAATTCCACGTTGAATTGCTGCATTTTCAGCATTTAATCCAAATGCATCAAATCCCATTGGATGCAAAACATTATATCCATTCATACGTTTATACCTAGCATGTATATCAGCTCCAGTCATTGCAAACCAATGGCCAACATGAAGATCTCCTGACGGGTAAGGATACATCGTTAACTCGTACCATCTTTCCTTCTCAGATTCATCAGAAATTTTATAAGTATGATTTTTCTCCCACATAGAACGCCATTTTGCTTCTATATTGTTATGAGAGAATTTTGTATCTATTGTTTTAACTATCGCCATTTAAGGATCCTTTCTATAGCATATTTTAAAAATCCAAACTCCAATTATAATTGTATTGTATAAAAAAATAATACCCAGTTTGCTAACTTTTTAATTTTCTAATTGCATCAAGAGAAATTTCTACAACATCTTCAGGCGGAGTTAAGATGTTATCTTCTTGAATTTTGTACCCATTAGTTAGTGCTTTTTCATCAAACCAAATCCATGAATTCGACACAATTGGAGTATTTTTGGGAACACAATAATAAATAAAATCAATATGTTGGTGGAATCCCATAACAGGATCGTCAATATCTTCTAATAGAATTCGTTCTGGTAAAGATATATTTACAGGATACAAGAATGAATCATGATTCATTCTTGATATCACTTCAACATCTAGGCCTGTCTCCTCTTTCACTTCTCTTAGGACTGCATCTACAGGTGTTTCGTTAATTTCTAAGTGCCCTCCTGGAGGAAGATATTCATTAATTTTTTTGTGTAAATGAAGTAACACTTTGTTCTCATATACGACATATCCAGTTGATGTAAAATGTTTAAGCATAGGTTATTTATAGATTTATGTGAATAATAATTGAAATTAAATATATAATAGAATTTGTTAGTTGTGTATTGAATTTAATATGGATATTGATTAATGAATGATAAATTAGAAATTGCAGGCAAATTATTTGACTCTCGTTTACTGATTGGAACTGGTAGACACAGGACGATGAAAGAAATGGTTGATTCTTTAGAATCATCAGGCACTCAAATAGTCACTGTAGCGACTGGTAGATTAGATTTGAATAATCCTGATGAAAAAACTATTTTGGACCATATAGATTGGGATAAGTATGATGTGTTACCAAACACAGCAGGAAGCAAGACTGCTGAAGATGCAATTTTGACAGCAAAACTAGGTAGGGAAATAACTGGTACTGATTGGGTTAAATTAGAAGTTATACCTGATCCTGCTAATTTATTACCTGACCCAATTGGTACATATGAAGCTGCTAAAGCTTTGATAAAAGATGGATTTGTCGTACTCCCATATATACACGCAGACCCTATACTTGCAAAAAGGCTTGAGGATATTGGATGTGCCACTGTGATGCCTTTAGGATCTTCTATTGGTTCAGGACAGGGGATATTAACAAAAGAAGAAATTTTATTAATTATAGATTCCTCTAATATACCTGTAATTGTTGATGCTGGATTAGCTGTTCCGTCTGATGCTGCTGAGGCAATGGAGATGGGCGCCTCAGCGGTCCTAGTTAATACAGCTGTAGCTCAAGCGGAAAATCCAACAAAAATGGGCGAGGCATTCAAATTAGGTGTTGAAGCTGGGAGGAAAGGTTTTTTGGCAGGTAGGATTCCAAGTAAATCACAGGCTACAACAAGTAGTCCTGGTGCGGGGATAAGTATAAACTGAACAAACAAAGAAAGAAAATAAAATTGCCTGTTTTGTGTCTTTTAACAGACAATATGTCATTCCGAAATATTTCGAAACTTAAAAAAAATATTTTGGAGGCTGTCGAAGGGGGAGTAAATTTTTTAATAATAAGAGATACAGATCACGACTTAACCTTTCTTAAAGATTTTGTAAATGACCTTAAAAAAGATTTACCACCTTCTATACCGATTTCAATAAATGTAGGACTCTCTAAAGCTATTCCTCAAGGTATAAAATCAATACATTTACCTGAAAAATCACAATTATACGAGAATGATTATCAAGCTATTGTAGGCAGATCTGTTCATTCTTTAGAATCAGCTTTGTTGGCAGAAAAAAGAGGTGCAGATTATTTGATTGCGGGGACCATATATCCAACTAATACTCATCCAGATAAACTACCAGAAGGATTACCATTAATTAGATCTATTACATCTAAAGTACGAATTCCTGTATTTGCTATCGGAGGTATTAGTTCTGATAATATAATCCCAGTATTGGAATCTGGTGCTAGCGGGATATCAGTAATATCCTCTATATTGCATTCAGAAAACCCCAAGCTGTCAGCAAAAAATATATCTAATATTTTAAAAGAAAATTATAATTTTTAATTAATGGTAAAAAATTTGTATGAATATAATTGTGAATGGAGAAAATAAAACTATTTCTAAATCATTTTCTATGGTTGATTTGTTGAATGATATAGGGTTGCAAGACAAGCAAGCAATAGCAATAGCAATAAATGGTGAAATATTGCAGAAAAAATATCATTCAGAATATATTTTGAATGAAGGCGACAAAGTAGAAATAGTTCACGCAATCGGGGGAGGTTGTTAGTCTAAATTCTTTCCAGTTTTTGCAGAGATCTTAATTCACGAGGTGGATTCATTTGACTACCGTAGTCACTCCAAGATACTTCAGCAACATAGATGTCTCCTTTGGAATTCATTGCAATTCCATGTGGGGAAAAAAATCTGCCTGGTTCTGATCCATAGCTGTTTTTCCCTATTCGGGCTAAAACATTCCCTGAAAGATCTAGAACAGAGAGACGCGGTCCTAAATTTGTACCCATTGAATTCCCTTTTATACCTGCAAAGTATTCGCCTACTAGCATTAATTCAGTTTGATTCTCAGTAAAAATACACAGCGCAGCTGCTTTTGACATATTAATCCATTGAGTTTGATATTTTCCATCTTTATCAAATACTTGAATTCTATGATTTTCCCTATCAGCTACATAGACTGTACCGTTACTGTCTACTTCAATATTATGAACGATATTAAACTGCCCTTGATTTGTGCCAGATTCTCCCCATGAAAACAAATACTCTCCATTTGGAGAATATTTGTGAATCCTTGCATTAGAATATCCATCAGACACATAAAACTCATTTGTGTTTTGATCAATAGCAACATGAGTTGGTTTGGCAAACGGAACTCCACTCATGGGTTCAGAGGGAATTCCCTGGGTACCAATTTCAAATATCAAATCACCGTTTTTAGAAAATTTTCTAACGGTATGATCGCCAACATCTACACAGAATATGTCATCATTGTTATCTATAGTAATTCCATGAGGGCTAGAAAATATTCCTTCTCCCCATGTATCAATCACATCACCTTCTGGATTAAACACTATCACTGGAATATCACCACGGTTGAATACAAACACATTATCTTCTGAATCAACGGCAACTGATGTAGCTTCTTTATATGACCATGTATTTGGTATATTTCCCCAATTTAATCCAGTGATTCGGTATATGAATTCATTTTCCCCTATTAATACTGGGGATTTTTGACTTGAAACCAGTGCGAGCTCTTCACTAATTCCATATTCCCAATTTTCAGAATTTTTATCCATAGTTAAAATTTTAAAATACCCGACAACAATATATAGATATTAAATTACAGGAAGTACGATATGTTGTATCCGTGCACTCGATAAGTGTATCATATAGCTGATTTAGAATTAAAGGAGAATTTGTGTCCACAAAAGAACTTCCAATCCACTACTTTTCAATGAGTCAAATAAGGTCATTGTACAAACAAAATGAGCTCTCCCCTATTGAACTTACCCAATATATGTTTGACAGGATTGATTCAGTCGATACGGAAATATTATCGTATGCTACATTAATGAGAGACACTGCTTTAGACAAAGCTAGAAAATTATCAGAAAATTCTGATATGTCAGATTTGCCAATGTACGGTATCCCAATAGCAGTTAAAGATTTATGTTATACCAATGGTGTTAGAACCATGGGGGGCACAGCTGTATTGGAAGATTTTGTCCCAAAATATGATTCTACAGTTGTGGAACGTTTAGATAAAGCAGGGGCTATATTGTTAGGTAAATTGAATTTAACAGAAGGCGCAATGGGCGGATATAATCCTAAAAGGCAAGTTCCTAAAAACCCTTGGGACACAACAAAATGGTCAGGAAGTTCTTCTAGTGGGTCTGGTGCAAGCACAGCAGCTGGTTTGTGTTTTGGTTCGTTAGGTTCAGATACTGGAGGTTCTATTAGGTATCCATCTTCAGCGTGTGGAATTGTTGGTCTAAAACCTACATATGGAAGAGTAAGTAGATATGGAGTATTAGATCTTGCTCCATCTTTAGATCATGTTGGACCAATGACAAGAACCGTTAATGATGCATGGACAATGTTCAATGCAATTGAAGGATTTGATCCAAAAGATCCAACAACGCTAAAAAGAGACTCTGATGAAGTAATTAATCATTTAGACAAATCAAATATAGTAATTGGATATGATGACCATTATGCTTCTTATGGAGTCAATGAAGAAATAACAAAATCGATACGTGAAGCAGTAAATAAATTCCAAGATCTAAACTTTATTGTTAAAGACGTGAATATGCCTAAAAACATATCAGACTTTCTTCCTTATTGGCCGGTTTTATGTACAGCAGAAGCCGCTGTCGCCCATTCAGAATATTTCCCATCACAAAAAGAGGATTATGGACCCTGGTTTCAAAGTTGGTTAGAAATAGGAAATGCTGTCACTAAAGAAGAATACATTGAAGCTTGTGTTGGTCGCGACGAATCTAACACATTAATAGCCAATTCATTAAAAGATGTAGATGTATTGATAGCACCATGTGTTATAGATCATGCACATGACGTTAATGATTCTATAAGTTATGGTCCAAATGATAATTCAAGAGCTGGAACAGCCGTACAAAAATTTACTGTTCCTTTTGATTTTAACAGGTATCCATCTCTAACTTTACCCTGTGGATTCAGCAACTCTGGGTTGCCAATCGCTTTGCAAATAATAGGTAAACCTATGACTGAATCTTTAATTTGTGCTCTTGGAGAAATATACGAAAATAATTCAGACTGGAAAACTGATCATCCAAATATATAGATAATAGATTGACTAGATATGAATGCTAAAATAATATTCATAAAGATAAAAAATCTTTATGCTATTTCTACTGAATAATGAGGTTACTAGTAGCTTATGCCAAAAATCCAAAATATAACCACTAATCCTGTCATTAAATCTAGTGACATTGAATTACCGGAATTTGATAAAACCCGATTGGACGACGTCGCTTATGTAACAGCAATGACTCTAGTAATGATGGGAAACTATTCTCAAACAGGCCATTTTGGAGGCCCATTAGCTTATACCCCATATACGGTTGCAACTCATCTTATAGGACCGGACTTAGGTGGCCTTAAATATGATTACAGAAGACCAAAACATCCCTATTCAGATAAATTCCTTTTAGCCGGTGGCCATAATGCCCCCGCTACCTATGCATTATGGATGGTTCTAGGTGAAGCTTTGCATAAGGAATATTTAAAAACTAATTCAAAAATTTATTATGCAGACCCACATCAAACTTTACTTTCAATAGATTGCTTAGGCTTCAGGAGGGGACAATCCGGACTGGATTCACTTCTTGAATCAAATGGGTTAGATAATCATCCGGCTTTCGAACAATCAAAAATAAGAGGTATCAGGGCTTTATCAGGTCACTCCGAAAGTACTGATCTAACTAATGATGTAAATGGTGGACCTTCTGGAGTTGGTATTGCGACGGCAGCAGGAAAAGCAGTTTTTTGGGAAATGCTTGGAGCATCTAAGTCGCCAAAAATAATTGGTGTTGAAGGTGAGTTTGCTATGACAGCAGGGCACGCCCAAGAAATGAAAACGCAAGCTGTTGCTCAACAAGTTGGAAAAAGATTACGTATCTTGTTGTCATACAACAATGCAGGAATTGACGACACTTTGATAGGTGGTATAGTTCCTGACAAATTTGATTCATACAGGATTTCTGATCAATGGAATTCATATGGTTGGAATGTTTTTAATATAGAAAATGCTAATGAAATAGACCAAGTTGTTGCTGTATTGAAATCTATGGAAGATTGGCCAGAAGATGACCGAAGACCAATGATTGTTGTAGGCAATACAGTAAAAGGATGGTGGCCTGGTGCTAAGGATGGAAAAATCCCTGGATATGGTGACCAAATAATCAGTTATAAAAGTCATCCTTATACATTTTCTATGAATTCTGAATATTTTGTTGCATTAGCGAAAACTTTTGAAGATAGATTCTCAGTTAAATTTAAAGGTATTGAGGATGGACCTGTAAACAATGAAAAAGAGAGACTCATTCAATATAAAGAAAATATTGATATTGTCATGTCTGTATTAGATAAAAATAGTTTAGGAGCATGGGTAGCAGATAGATTAGTAAATATTGGAGATCAAGTATCAGACAATATAGGTATAAATATAAATACTACACATGATCCATTTCAAGATTCTAGATTGTCCCCTACCAATCTGCCCATTGATCCAGTAAAAGTTAATATATCAAATAGTTCCACAGGCCAATCTAGAGAAGTTGATATAAAACTTTTTGAAAAACCAGGAGTTAAATCTGGGAGCCGCAGAGCAATATCTGAATCTGTTAAGTGGATTAACTATGTCACAGAAAATCGTTTGATGCTTCTAGCTGCAGACTTAGCTGATTCTATAAACATAGAAAAAGGTTCACTATGGGGACATTACGACCCTGTTGAAAACCCATCGGGTAACAGATTAAGATCTGCAATACAGGAAGCAGGAAATGCTTCTACAGCAATTGGTTTGATTAGTCAATCAGCATCTTTAGATCCTGATATACATTCTGGTGTTTGGGCTATAAGTGGAACATATGGAGCATTTACACCACTAATGTACTTACCAGCTAGAATTTGGAGTCAACAAAATCAAGATAGCCCATTTAGAGTTGGAGTATTAAATATATTAGCTGGCCATTCAGGTCCTGAAACAGCCGCAGATGCAAGAACACACTTTGGTATATTTGCGCCTCAGGTATGGAAATTGTTCCCTAAAAACCAAATAATCAATTTAAGCTTTTGGGACTATAATGACGTTGCTCCTGGTTATATGGCCGCAATTGAAATTGCTTCTAGAGATCCTAAAGTTGGAATCATAACTATTGAAGTGGCTCGGCCAGATTTTCCAGTTGTTGATAGAGAAAGATTAGCAGACACAGACATATTAGCAGCTAGAAAAGGTTTCTATGTAATCAAAGATTTTGATAACTCTCTTCCTAAACAAGGATATGTTGTAGTACAGGGATCATCATCCACTAATGGACTGATTTCAATATTAGATCAAATAATATCTGAGAAAATTAACGTTAAAATAGTTTCTGCAATTTCTGAAGAACTTTTTAATAGACAATCTGAAGAATATAGGCAATCTGTCCTACCTCCTGAATCTTACTATGACATGATGATTATTAGTACTGGAACAAAAAGAATGTGGCCAGTGTCTAATGTGGGACCTTTAACTGAAAAATATTCTTTGATTTCAGATTGGGATAACCAGTGGTTATCTGGAGGATCTGAATCAGAAGTGATTAAAGAAGCTCACTTAGATAAAGATACTATTTATAATTCAGTGAAGAAATTTGCTTTAGAACATGACGATAGAATAAATACTCAAAGTACTTATTTAAGTAATACTTAATTGGGAAAATTCGTGAATTTATATACTTGTAGTTTATTTCATGAATATGTATCTTTGTTAAATGGGTGCTCTTAAATTTGGAAAATTATATTACGGGTGGTGGATTGCACTTACAGCTTTAGCTATAAACGCTTTCTTGTCAGGACCAACCTATGGTTCAACTGGGTTATGGATTGATTCTTTAGAAAAAGAATTCGGATGGGGTAGAACTCAACTAGCAATTGCATTTACACTAGGTCAATTTGAGAGTGGCATTGTTGGCCCTTTCGTAGGATATTTCATTGATAAAATAGGCCCAAAAAGAGTAGCTATGATGGGAGTGGCTATAGTTGCTTCGGGGTTTTTACTACTAACTCAGACTGCACCAATTGGAGACAATCCAAGCGCTATATTTTCTCCCTTAATATTTTATATTGCGTTTTCACTAATTATGCTTGGAAATACCATGGGCGGTTTTATACCCATGATGGTAATAACAAACAATTGGTTTACTAGATATAGAAGTCTAGCAATGGCAGTAGTAACTCTCGGGTTTTCTCTAGGGACTTTTATTATCGTGCCAATAATGGCTCTTTTGATCTCTCCAAATGTTCTAGGATGGAGAAATGCTTCGTTACTAGTGGCCTTTATAGCAATAATTTTACCTATCCTTTTATGGAAGGTAGTTCAAGATGAACCTACAGCACCAAATCATGTTAGACAATTTAAAACAAAGGAAAATATTCCTTTTCGGAAAACTAAACCCCTCAAAACTTTTGATTTCACGATATATGAAGCCATCAAAGAAAAATCTTTTTGGTTTATGGGAGTTGGGCATGGAGCATCGGCAATGTTAACAGCTACTATGATGGTTCATCTTATTCTAGCTTTCAACAACCAAGGATTATCACTTGAACTTTCTGCATTAATGTGGGGAATAGCTATGGGCATAGGTGGAATTGGGCAATTGAGTGGGGGGATAATAGGAGATTATCTTCCAAAAGAGGTATGCAACTGGTTTTTTGGAGCATTGCAAGCTTTAGGAGTTTTTATTGCTGTTTTTGTGTCAAACATATTTTTAGCGATAATTTTTGCAATAGTGTATGGAATAGGATTTGGGGCAAGAGCTCCTTTAACTACATCTATGAGAGGTGAATATTTTGGGCGTAAATCCTTTGGGAAAATTATGGGAGTATCTACAATTCCGATGACAGTTCTTTGCGTAGCAGGTCCTTGGATAACCAGTATTCTATATGAACGTACAGGAAACTATGAATCTGGATTTTTATTAATTGGAACAGCAGGATTAATAGGCAGTTTCTTATTCTTAATATGTCGAAAACCTGTTCACCCTTCTTTAAAATCTAGTTAGATGGAAAATATTTTTTTGTTTTATTAACAAAATATACTAATGAAAGCATTACAGGAACCTCTACTAAAACCCCAACGACAGTTGCCAAAGCCGCCCCTGAATCTAATCCATACAATGAAATAGCAACTGCAACTGCAAGTTCAAAGAAATTAGATGTTCCAATAAGGCAAGCCGGAGCAGCAATTTCGTGATTAAGGTTTAATAATTTTGCGGCTCCATACCCTATAGCAAATATTCCATATGTTTGAATTAACAATGGAATTGCAATAAGAATAATAATTTGGGGTTTATCAATTATAACTTCTGCCTGCAGACTAAACAGAAGTAAAACAGTTAAAATTAAACCTAATATTGAAAATGGCTTAACCGTAACCAAAATTCGATTTAAATTATCAATAGAACCGAACTTTGATAAAAAATTTCGAGTTGTAATTCCTGCTATTAATGGAACAACAACATATAAAACAACTGATATTAATAATGTGTCCCATGGTATAGATATGTCAGATACTCCTAATAAGAAAGCTGCAATTGGAGCAAAAGCAAAAATCATTATAATGTCGTTAATTGACACTTGGATAAGGGTATAACTTGGATCTCCTTTTGTAAGCTGACTCCAAACAAATACCATAGCCGTGCAAGGGGCTACACCCAATAAAATCATTCCTGCAATGTATTCAGTTCCTGTCTGTGGGTCAACAATATCGATGAATAATATTTTAAAGAATAAATACCCTAATAAAGCCATGGTGAATGGTTTTATTAGCCAATTAACTATCAAAGTTAACAGTAGACCTGTTGGCTTTTCACCTATATTTTTCAAGGCTGAAAAATCAATTTGCACCATCATTGGGTAAACCATTGCCCAAATACAAATAGCAATCAAAATATTTATTTTTGCATATTCTAGATTTTCTATATTCTGAAATGGTTCAGGGAAAATATTGCCTAAGATTACACCTAATAGAATTGCTATTCCAACCCAAACTGTAAGATATTTTTCAAATACGCCCATAATTAAAAATCGCCTTTAATAGTCAAAACATTATCAAATATAACAATAAATTAATTCATTTGAAATTAATTTATTGTTAATTAAATATTAACAGTAGATTTGTAACTTTTAGTTTAGTTGGTTAATATTGCACAAATAGGCTAATTTACATTATAAAGGAGTAGTACGTTGAAAGCGGTAGTTTATAAAAAGCCATTTGAAGTTGGCATTGAAACAGTTCCAGACCCATCCATACAGCATCCTAATGACGCTATTATCAGAGTGACATCTAGCTGTATCTGTGGATCAGATTTGCACATGTATGAAGGCCGAACAGCTGCTGAACCTGGCATTGTATTTGGTCATGAAAATATGGGAATAGTAGAAGAAGTTGGGAGCGCCGTTAAGGACATTTCTGTTGGAGACAGAGTAGTAATGCCGTTTAATGTAGCTTGTGGTTTCTGTAAGAACTGCCAAAGGGGATTTACTGGTTTCTGCACGATCGTTAATCCGGGGTTTGCTGGAGGAGCCTATGGATATGTGGCCATGGGACCTTGGACAGGAGGGCAAGCTGAATATTTACAAGTTCCATTTGCAGATTTCAACTGTTTGCCTTTGCCAAGAGGAACTGACCACGAATCAGATTTTGCGCTGTTAGCTGACATATTTCCTACTGGATATCACGGTGCAGAATTAGCTGATGTAAGCCCTGGAGAGAGTGTAGCTGTATTTGGAGCAGGGCCGGTTGGCCTTATGGCTGCATATAGTTCCATAATACGTGGAGCTGCTGAAGTTTATTGTATTGACCATGTACAAGAGCGATTGGATAAGGCTGCTTCGATAGGTGCAATTCCAATAAATTTTGATGATGGGAACCCTGTAGAGCAAATTTGTGATATCCGAAATGATGTTGGTGTAGACAAAGGAATTGATGCAGTAGGATATCAAGCAGCTGCACAAGGTTCATCTGCTGCAGGTGGAGAACAAGACGAAATACCAAATGTTGTATTAAACCAAATAATAGATGTTGTTAAGCCTACTGGAGCATTGGGAATACCTGGTTTATATGTACCATCGGATCCAGGAGGAGTAAATGAATCTGCTAAATCTGGAGCCTTGCTGATAAATTTTGGAAAACTCTTTGAAAAGGGTCTTCGCTTGGGTACAGGACAATGTAATGTTAAAAAATATAATGCTTATTTAAGAGATTTGATCATAGCCGGTAAAGCTTCTCCTGATTTTGTGGTTTCACATGAGATTTCAATTGATGAAGCACCAGATGCATATACGAAATTTGACCAAAGGGTAGATGGATATACTAAAGTTATTATCCATCCATAGTTTAATAATATGACTATGTCCTCAAATTTTACATATGAATGGAATGATTCCTGGGCAGAAATGATTCAGTCTCACACATCAATTTCTGCATGGAATCATTCAGGAATGGCTATCAAAGATAATGATCATATTGTTACTTCAGATAACGGTGAGTCTAAAATAATCACATATAATATTGATGGGAAAATTATAGATTCATGGACTGCAAATTTTACTCATGCTCATGGAATAACTTTATCTTACGATGAGGAGTTTGGAGATGTCATCTGGATAGCTGATAACGGTTCTCGTAGAGAAAAAGATATTGGATATCAATATCCCCTAGGAAGTGAATTTAAATCAGGTAGAGTATTTAAAGTTGACATGTTAGGTAATGAAATGTTTGAGTTGCCATTACCATTGCATGATTCGTATAAAACATTTAGATATGCCCCCACTTCAATAGCTGTTAATGAAATGAAATTCGGTGGTAATGGGGATATATGGATAGCTGACGGATACGGTGCTAGCCTAGTTCACAGATATGATCAGCATGGCAACTATGTACAAAGTATTGATGGGACAGACGGCGCAGGGAAATTTAATTGCCCTCATGGAATACTAATAGATTACCGAGGTGCCAGTCCTGAACTTTATGTAGCTGATAGGGTTAATAAGAGAATTCAAGTTTTTGACTTAGATGGGCATTTTTCTAGATCGTTTGGCTCAGATTTCTTGTCAACACCAAGTGGGTTTGCAATTTTAAATGAAAATTTAATTATTGCCGAACTTAAAGGGAGACTTACGATTGCTGATATGCATGATAAGTTTGTAACTTATTTATTTCCAAACGACGGTGCAGAAAATCGTCCAGGATGGCCAAACATGAAAGATCAAACCGGATCAATTGTAAAGAATCAGAATCTTTCTATAAATAAGTTTAACAGTCCACATGAAGTAGTAACTGATAGTAAAGGGAATATTTACGTCACAGAATGGCTTATAGGCGGTAGAATTACAAAACTTACTGTTAAAAAATGATATCACCCAACATTTTTATTAATTTCTTCTTTTAATGAAATTAATAAATCAGCCTCCCGTTGGTTTAAATTAGTTTCAATAAAATCATATATCCAACTAGAATTTTCTGATTTTTCATCAAATAATAATTTTTCTACACATTCTAATTGCTGAAGTTTTGTCATTTGATCTTTTATCATAGGGAGTACAAATGCTTCTTCATTTTCAAAATGATCATATTCTGCTACTTTTAAAGCAACTATTTGATTATATAAATGTCTTCGAAATGTGCCGTCTAGTTTTGAGGCCCCTAACATTTTTTCGAGTTCTGTCTCGACAGCATTTACCTTTGTCATAAGTATTTCGTGATTCTTTTCTTCCATAGATAAGACATCTTTAATTGAGAAATATGAAATCGGAGATATAGTATTTATATTAGCAATTGAATCTGAAGCTATCTTACCTGAATCTCTAATAATGTCATGTTCTATAACATTTTCTTTAAGAGGCATTCTTCCGTCATGTAATTCTTTGTCTTTCAAAGGACCCGTCATATATAAATCTTCTGTATCTGTATGATAATAAATATGATCTAGCCATTCAGTAAGCTGAATGGCTAGCAATTCAAAATCGCCTCCATTTTGAGTAGACCTGCTAAGGTTTTCTACACTCTCTGAATGTTTCATATAAACTTTATGCATTAAATACATAACATCTATGGGGTGTTCCAATTCGTATATATCATCCAAAAACCCTGGCATAAGATCTCCTATATTACTGAATTTTCCATAATCCAAGTTTTTAACCAAACTGACTCATCTGAAGTGTTTTCTATAAATTTTTCATTGCACTTGGTTTCGTCATTACATATCGAAAGAACTTCAACTAGATCAGAATAATCAGAAAAAGTAACTGAAAGTGAAGTTAATTCTTTTATAATGTGGTTTCTAACGCGGGGTATCAAAATACCTCCTTCCACTTCTTCATAAATTACATTCATGGTTCCTGAAACTTTATCCATAACATTTTCTTGAATCTGAGTTAGAAAAAATAAAATATTAGGTAAAACTTGATTTTCTGAATCTAGTGCTAAAGACCCATCAATCAATAACCTGATATGAGTGTCTTCTGCTTCCACATAAACCGCAAAAGCTTGAACCCATTTTGTCAAATGATTTTCAATACCGTTCATACTTTGAGAAATCCCAACAGCATGAAGGTCTTTTTCTATAAAACCTAAATTTATTTGCATTGATTTTGATATAAGTTGTAACGCACAATTCATGATGTTTCCATTTTAACTATATAACTAATTTTAATACACATGTCTTTATATATCATCATAATCTCGTATAACACATAAATTGAACTACAACCTAGATTTTGATAATCTGATGATGAGTATTAATGGAGATTTATTTTGGGTAATAATAAAATGATTCCTCGCAATTCAAAATCTAGGTTACCTAATCCAGATGATTTTTCTAACTACCTTACTAATGACCAAATCATTGAGCTTGCTAAAGAAAGATTAGAGCAAGGTCCATGGGATTATTTAGTCGGGGCATCCGAGTCTGAAACAACACAAAGACGAAACAGATTAGCATTTGATAAAGTGGGTTTTAGGCCTCGTGTTTTGATAGACGTAAGCTCTATTGATAATTCAACTGAATTTATTGGACAAACATTAAGGATTCCTGTATTACTAGCACCGATTGGATCATTGCAAGTATTTGATTCTAAAGGTGGTATCACAGTAGCTAAAGCTGCAGAAAAATTCGGAACTATCCAAGTTGTCAGTTCTGTTACAGAGCCATCTCTTGAAGAGACTATGGAATCTTCAAAGTTCTCTAAAATATTTCAATTATACGTTCAAGGCGATTGGGAATGGACAAAAAATATGATATCAAGAGTAGAAGAAGCCGGATACAAAGCCTTGTGCATTACTGTTGATACTGCAGTTTATAGTCGTAGAGAAAGGCCTATGTTGAGTAATTGGATTCCTATTTCACAACGAAACAAAGTTGATCCCAAGTGGAGAGCATCTCTTACATGGGATGATATAGATAAGATTAAAAACTTCACATCTCTACCAATAATGCTTAAAGGAATTGCTACATTTGAAGACGCCTCGATAGCGATTGAACATGGAGTAGACTGTATTTGGGTATCTAATCACGGAGGTCGTCAATTAGACCACGGGAAAGGATCGTTAGATATGTTACCTGAGGTTGTTGATGCAGCTGCAGGTAAAGCATCAATAATACTAGATGGTGGAATACAACGGGGTAGCGATGTCGTAAAAGCACTTTTAATGGGCGCAAATGCAGTTGCAATTGGAAAGATGCAAGGCTGGGGATTAGCAGCTGGAGGCCTTGATGGACTAATTAGGGTGTTAGAAATATTAGAGGATGAGATAAGAGTTACAATGGGGTTATTAGGGGTTAGATCATTTAAAGAATTAAATGCTAATTTAATATGTGATACAGAGCTTGTAAGTATGCCGCATGAAATGAGCTCATGGGTTAATAAGTCAGAAGATAGAATACTCTAATAAATATTAATATCCTAAAACTGTCCACCTTAGATATGCTCAAATAAATTACAAAATCAAATATTTAGTACGGTTTCCTAGATATCACCTTATGCATAAAGAAGGATCTATGGAGCAAGCCTTATCAGAATCTTGTTTGTCAAAATCAGTTTGCCCTAAAATCCCATAAATTAATGATCGATTATAGTAAGCATCTGCGTAATAAGGATCTAAGTATATAGCTTTAGAGTAATCGTTTATGGCATCTGTATATAACTCTAAATTATAGTAATTAAGCCCTCTATACAGGTAAGCACTAGCATCATTTTGATCTAGATATATGACATTAGTTAAATCTGAGACAGCTTTATCAAATTCTTGCATTTTATAATGGGCAAGAGCTCTATATGAGTAAGCTTTTTTATAATTGGGATCTATTGTAATAGCTTTAGAATAATCTTTAACAGATTCTAATAAATTATCAAGTTCAGAATAAGCAATCGCTCTGTTGAAATATGCTTCTTTATATTCAGGATCAACCAAAATTGAATTTGTATAATCAATAATCGCATCTTCAAAAAGGTTTAAATTATAATAATTTAGCCCTCTATAAAAATAAGATTTGGATAAATTAATCTCATTAGATATCGCTACAGATAAATAATTTATTGATTCCCTGTAATTACCTGCTCGACCAAGCTCAAGTCCTTTAGAATAATATTCAAGTGGTTGAATTTCACTGTTTATTATAATGCTGGTATTAGTACTCGAATCATTTTCCAAAAAAAAATAATTACAAGCTAAGCTTATAAAAAGTAATGATATCGCAAAAAGTAGTTTAAAAAGCAAAACACACAGTTAATGGTGACCCCAGCGGGATTCGAACCCGCGATTTCCGGCGTGAAAG
>CEQU01019884.1_pt1 | contig 36372 bp, 42 predicted proteins | sample 531031 | NCBI WGS metagenome assembly CEQU01 (sample SAMEA2621216, study PRJEB7988) | marine metagenome | isolation source: saline water (ENVO:00002010), including
ATTTCATCTGGCGAAAATTTTTCAAACATTGACTCTAGGTCAGTATTGTTTACTGTCCTTAATTTTGGGATTTGGTCATCAACATATGCGTTTAATACTGATTTATAATTTATTTTCATAATACGGATAGAATACTTGGTTGTCTTTATTTAGTAAACATTATTGCCCAAATGATTGCGTCAAAAACAAGGCAATGGAAAGTTATCAAACCAATACCGATTATTGCAACATAGTGCGATATTGAGCCTATTGATTCTAAGTCTGCTGTTATGGTTATTCCCAATATCGCAACTAAAGAAATTGCTGTGACCCAGAGAGATAGTATGCACACCACTAGCCAGTATGTGTTTGAAAAATTCAGATAGGCTATTGCAGTTGGCATCCAAAAGGTTGCTGATATTAGAAAAATAGCTATTAAAACGGAAACTGTGTATTGGTTGAACCAATTTACTTTATTGAAATCAGATAGCCCATTTTGGAAAAGAGCAACGTAACAAAATGCCAAGTAACCTAAAGCAGCAAATAGCATAGAAATTGTAATCCCTGTTCTAAGTGTACCCCTGACTTCTCCCCATAAGGCTTCTCGGTATTCAGGGAACATTCCCAACCCTATTGCATAGCTTCCTAGTACAGCTATTCCTCCTATGGCATTAACTATCAAGAATACTATTTGCTGAGAACTCATTTTTCACCTTTTTTAATTGTGTATTGCCAACAACTTCTATGTGTGTCATGATACACTTATATTGATTAAATTACAATTTAATGACTCTGGATTCGGGCTTTCTTATCTGATAAGCAGCTCCAATGGCAAGAATTACTAATTACTAGAGGTGTTGATTTTGAATATATTGATTTTTGGCGGGACAGGATTCATTGGTAGGCCTGTTGTTGCTAGGCTTCAAGGACGTGGTCATAAAATTCGTTGCTTAACTCGAGATGTTTCAAGGGCTAAAGATTTGCTTGGAGCTGACATTGAATTACTTAATTTGGATTTATCTGATTCAGATTTTAAAAAAGAAATAGAATTTGCAGACGTTGTTATTAATCTTGCTGGGGAGCCACTGGCTGGAGTAAGGTGGAATAATTCAAAAAAAAGAAAATTTTATGAAAGCAGGATTGGGTTAAATAAACTAATTTCTGAAAATATTTCTAGATGCGATAATCCTCCTTCTTTGTTTATATCAGCTAGTGCTGTAGGGGTATATGGAGATAGAGCAGAAGAGGTTTTGACTGAAGATTCATCTCCAAGTTCTGATTATTTATCCCAGTTATGTTTGGATTGGGAAAACGAAGCCGTAAAATCTGAAGAATATGGAGTTAGGGTTTGTACCCTGCGCCTTGGAATAGTACTAGGAAGAGAAGGTGGGGTTTTAAAGCAAGTAATGCCTAGCTTTGAAATGGGTCTCGGCACTTACGTTGGTAGCCCTAACCAAATGGTTCCTTGGATACATATCCTTGATGTGGTAAGAGCAGTTGAATTTTGTATAGATACAAAGATAAATGGGCCCGTTAATGTTGTAGCTCCAAAAGCGTCAACGAGTATAAACTTTGCGAAACTTTTGGCCAATATTTCTAGAGCTAAGATTGTGTTACATATTCCTTATATTCTACTTCTTTTAGTTTTCGCATCAGGGGCAAAAGTTCTCACGAATAGTCAAAATGCCGTACCAGATAAATTGATAGGCAATAATTTTAAATTTGAGTATGACTCCTTAGAAAAAGCTCTCAAAGACGAAGTTGCTCCTGAATTTATCCAAATCTCAAAATCATCTAAGTTTATAAGTCATCTGAAATCTAAGGGTCAATATCAATTAAGGACATCTATAACCTTGAATTCAAAAGCAGAAGATACTTTTGCGTTTTTTGGGTCTCCTTTAAATTTAGGTCTTTCTACTCCAGACTGGTTAGGATTTCGCATACTTGAAATTCCTGATCAAATAACCGAAGGCTCAACAATTTTATATAAAATAAAATTGGGATTTATTTATATGAAATGGTGTACTGTTATAGCAAAATGGCAACCAACTGACGTATTTGTAGATTATCAATCAAAAGGCCCCTATTCTTTGTGGTGGCATGAGCACAGTATAAAATCTTTATCTCCAAATTCTTCAATTATGGAAGATCTAGTAACTTACAAAGTCCCTTTTGGGATATTCGGGAGAATAGCCCATTATTTTTTTATCAGAAAAACATTGAACAGAATATTTAATTATCGACGATTTATTATGAAATTGAGATTTGGATAAAACATTATGACTAAAATAAAGAATAAAAAAGATCTATACAAACCTTTAGTCGGTAGAATGGTATCGCATTTGTTGGACAATGATTATGCTGGATGTGAATCTGTGATTAATGATTCACTGCGATTACAGCTTCAACCTGGAGAAATTTATTCCCATATACTTTCTGCTGCTATGAGGCAAATAGGGAAATTATGGCATTCAGGTAAAATTTCTATTGCCCATGAGCATCTGGCTACACAAATGACGGCTTCCATAGTTGATATGGTAGCCGATAAATTTCCCAAGCTTTCTTCAAATGGAAAAATAGCTATCATTGCTACCACTTCAGGAGAAACACACTGGATGGGAGCTAAAGTATTTTCAAAACTTTTAGAATTAGAAGGTTGGGAGGTCCATTATTTAGGATATGATACCCCACAAACAGATCTAGCTTCATATGCAGATTCTCAGTTAGCTGACATAGTTGTAATATCTATTGTTAGGGACTCTTACATACCTGGAACAATAGAAGCTATTGATAAGATACAAGAACTAGACCCTGCTCCTGTTATATTAGTCGGAGGGCCTGCAACAGAAGATCATTTTGAATTGTTAAAAGAATCAAATGTATTATTAGCTCCTGATTTTATTTCTGGTATGGATATGGTTAAAGATGCCTTTGGGCTTTCTGTTGAATTTTCCTCATTAGAAGAAGTTTTAGTTGGGATTGGAACAAATATTCAGAATACTAGGAAATCCAGATCTATGAGTCAATCGGAATTAGCTGAAATTGCTGGAGTTGATAGAGCTTATATAAGCTTGGTTGAAAATGGAAAACAAAATATTACCATGTCAGCTTTGCATAAATTTTCCGAAGCCCTGGGAGTTTCTTTGATATCTTTAATGCCTTCGTTATCTAGCACTGAATAAATATCACTTCAAGCTTTTGTACTGAGCCCTTACTTTTATCATTATAAGAGCCCCGACTATTAAGACTGACAATGTCATAACAAAATTTTTATATATTAACCAACTTGAAATTGTTGCAGTCAAGAAAGCGAAAACTCCAGTGTACACTGGACTTCTTGTAATTATTAATACCACTGCAGACGGTATTGAAGTTACTATTGCTGCAATGGGGATTAAAGCTATAACGGCTCCCATTGATGCTGCCATTCCTGTCCCCCCCGGCGTTTTGTATGGAAATCGAACCATATGGCCAGTTATTAAAATAAACATTGATAATGCCGAGACCCATGTTGAGTATCCTAATGCATACGGGATTATAGTAGGAAATAGTCCTTTTGCTATATCTATGAAGAAAACATAAATTCCGTATTTAGGCCCTAATTTATCATATATATTTGAGGCGCCGGGATTTTTGGTACCCAATTCTCTTATTTTGATATTTCTTTTACGGGATACTATATCTCCAATTTGAATAGTTCCAATTAAATAACACAAGAGTACCCATAGTATTAACAAAGCGAATGATGATAATTCTATATTCATTTAACCCTCATGTATTTATAGATATATAATTGAACAATGCCTTTAGAAAATAATTCTTATTCAGATGATATCAAAAAAACTTTGATTCTATATTTATCAATTTCAGATGGTATTTTGAAAGGATGGGGATTAATTTTATCCACTATCACTATACATGCTTCATTTATAGCTCCTGATTATGGGTTTATAAATGATTTAATGACTGATGATCAAATCATATCTTTAATGAGATACTGGATCCCTATATTTTTTTGGGGATTGAGTTTATTGTTTGCTTATTTTTATATAAGAAATTTATATTTGAAGAATATAAATACAAATAATTTAATGACTTTTGTCTCACCAGTATTATTTACTGTTATTTTTTTGGCTACTGGATCTATAAGTTTGGGGATTATATTTTATTATTGAGGGCTTATTAATTATTTATAAACCTGAATTCTGTGCCTATTACTTTCTGTTATATACAATGTCTCATCTTTATCTAGTTTTATAGATACAGGTCCCCAGAACAATTTTTCAATATGAGCTGATTCTTCATGTGGATCCTGATTGAATTGAGAAATTTCAGGTTCTAAGTTGGATCTAGATCGAGGTTCTGCTTCTTCTTGGTTGGCTTCCATAAACTCTTCCCCCCATTTAGATAAAGTAGCCTCTCCTCTAAGTGTTTCTATCCATTCTCCATTTGAATCTAATATTTGAACACGTTCATTTCCCCAATCAGCGATATATAAATTATCTTTTTTGTCTACCGCGACACTGGAAGGATTTTTAAATTCTCCATCTGCAGTTCCTAAATTACCAAATCGATTAATCAATTTCCCTTTTTCAGAGAATTGTGCAATTTGATGGTTGCCCCAATCAGCAACATAGATATGATTATTTGGTGAAACCGTTATCCCCCATGGGAGATTTAGATTTATATTCTCATCGGTCTCGTTTCCAAACAAAGATATAAAAGTCCCATCAGATGTAAATTTTTGTATCCTGTTGTTTTTATGATCTGAAACCAACAATTCATTATTTTGATTGAAGCATATTCCAGAGGGGCCATCCAGCTCTCCAGGATTAGTACCTGTTGTACCCCAAAATTTTTTAGGATTACCATTTATGTCATACACATTTATACGATTATTTTTTTCGTCACTTATATAAATATCTCCAAAGCTGTCTGTAGTGATGGATGACGGCCATCTAAATTGACCTAATTCATCTCCATATCCACCATATATGCCATAGAATTCTCCATTAGTGTCATATACGGTTACTCTTAAATTGCGAGGCACTGCTGAGTATGCTCGACTTACAGTATGCATTCTTCCGTCATTTGAGAAAGTAGTATCTACGGGAAACATAAATCCCCTACCTTCCATAGTACATAAGCCAATCGAATGGCTATATTGCATTTTTTTAATTTGGGTTATATCTGTAGGCATTTGTTTTATATCAACATTTCTGGAATTCAGGTACCGATGCAATAACTCCAAACATATTGGAAATTTTCTCTTTTAATTCGTTTTCATCTCTACTATTCAGTAAATCAATGCTAGTTGCAAAATTCTCTAAGGATTCTTTTGTTTGACTTGAAATATCTAAACCACCAATTTCATCCATTATGTTTGTTATTAATATATCTAGATTCATAGAGGATATATCACTATTTATAATAGTATTTGAAATTTTTGAAATTCCAGGTTTAGTTGCGTCACTCATTTGCTGTACACAAAAGTTTACTCTTTCTGTGATTGATCCCGTTTCAATCCATTCAAGCCCTTGATGCCATCCTTCAACAGATGGAGGGTTTAATAATTGTTGCCCCATGTAGGTTATCTGAGAGTTCCGACTAGATAATTCAAATTTTGGGCCATCAAATTCTTCAGTAATTCTTAGTATTTGAACAACTAGTTCAGTTGGGCTTTTAATTTTTTTATAGAATGTTTCCTCTGATTTAAAAAACTCAGAGTTAAATAATGTACGTAGCATTTCTTCAATATTGTGGTTGCTGTCAAAATAACATTTCTCTAAAATATTTATTGCTTCAATATCTTGAGGTTCAATATATGGCCATGAAGGGACGGGAGGTTCATCGGCAACAAAGAAATGATATAAATGTCTAGATATAAACCTAGCCGTTGAAGGCTGTTGGCATATGATTTTTATAATATCTTCACCATTAAAGTCACCTTTTTCTCCTAAAAAAGTCTTTTCTGATGAATCATGATCTGACTCGTCGTATTCGTATCTCCAAGCTATTTTACCGTAGGGCCAGATAGAATTACGCACAGCTAATTGTTTTGTATAATCTACGTTCGCAACTGTCCAACCAGTAAATGCACGGGAACATTCTTTAATGTCCTCTTCGGAATAATTTCCAACACCCATAGAGAAAAGTTCTAATAATTCACGACCATAATTTTCATTAATAGCACCTTTATGATTATCCATATTATCAAGCCAAATTATCATTGCAGGATCCTTTGATAATTGTAAAAGTAAGTCATCTAATCTTCCTAATCCATATTTTCGGAACATTGAAATCTGGTCAGTCAGAGATTTTCCATTTGTGACTTTGGAGTATCCAGTTGCAAATATGTTATGCCAGAATAAACCTATTTTTTCGTGTAGAGGGCTATTGGAAGAAACTAGTCTGTATAACCAATATGAACCTGCACCAGTAGAATCGTGTGAAACTGATTGGTCTGGGTGGTAACGTCGCAATAAAGAATCTTCAATTCCGTCAAATTCAATTTTAGGATTTAGTAATTCTTCGACAGTGGATTCGTAACCAATATTAAGTCTTTTTTCTATTTTATCTTTTGTTTCAGAGAACCCGGACCTTCTCATCAGATGCGACATAAGTTTAAAGTTATCTACCATAAAACACCTCTATAATAGCTTGTATTATAAACTAAGTAAGTAGCTATTCACAGACTCTGCATTCCCCACTGCATGTCCCATATAACTCTAAAGCATGTTCTCTTATGGATACATTGAGATTCCTTTGGATTTTATTGACTTCTTCCTCTATAAGCTTTTCTAAATTATCGCTTAAAGATATATCAGTTATGCCCCCACAGCTTTCACAAAAAATATGATGATGATGTTCTGTTTCTTTGTTATTTAGTTCTACAACAATACTATTTTCAGGATTTCTAAATTCGGTTATTAATCCGAATTCTTTCAAATCACTTAGCACACGATATAACGTTGATTGAGCTAAATCTCCTTTAGTGAGTGATAATATTTGATCTACAGTTAGTGGTTTATCTTCTTTAATTAACAAACTTAATAATATGAGCCTTGGGTTTGTAATGGAAATGTTTTTTGAATTTAATAGTTTGCAAGAATCAATGCAATAATGTTCTGGATCTTTTCTTGCAAGGCTACATGTAGTGTTATTCATTTATTTGTCCGAGCTTTATGTCAGCTTCTTCTTGACTTATTTTCCCGAGTTTAACAGCAATTTGTATCTTAGTTTTGAGATCACTTGAAGAGATATTTTTTTTAGTTGTGTATTTATCTTTATTGCTAAAGTATTCAAGTTTTTTGTTAGCCTCTTTTTGAGTTATTTGTCGGTTTTCTAGTGCGATCCTTATTTTGTTCTCAAAGTTAGATTTGTGATAATACTGACTTTTTTGTTTGGATCCTTTATCAGCAGATATTGAAGTATTATTCCCGAGTACAGAATTTGCTAATAACAACATTGATAAAATTGTAATAATAATAAAAATATTTTTTATCGAAAAGATTATTTTGAAATTCATATTATTAACCAACTTTCATTTTAATTTACATAAGTATTATATAAAATTTTGGTGGAGACGGGGGAGGGTCGAACTCCCCGTCCAAAAGATACCCCGAACGAGATGTACTACAGGCTTAGCTAATCATTAAATTTGTTTGGAATAGCATCGATTAGCGGACACTAAACCAGACTAGCCGATAGTTTTCAGCCAGTATTATCGGCGTAGTACTGACTACACCCCGTCTATCGGCGCCTATCCAGCCTCTTCGGGGATCGAGAGTGGTAGACGTGGCCTAATTAAGCGGCCAGTGCTAGCTGTTTATTGCCAGTTACTTTTTTTCCTTCTTTTTAACGAGGGAGAAGGACCTCGACCTGCAATCTCGCGGTGACATCCCCTGTCGAATCCGCGCGTCCCCATTTAAATTTATAGCTAGATTTTAGCATAAACTCGATATTATCTTTACATGTGTAATAAACTAACGAAAATTGATGATATTGAGTGGAGATAATTAATTATGGTTAAATTAGATGCAAATTTGAGTATGATGTTTAATGAAGTCCCTTTTGAGGATAGATTTTATTCGGCTGCCAAAATGGGTTTTAGTGGCGTAGAATATCTATTTCCTTATGATTATAAAAAAGATGATCTTAGGATGTTACTAAAAGAAAATAAACTAACTCAGGTACTTCATAATTTACCTGCAGGGGACTGGGATTCTGGGGATCGAGGGATTGCATGCGACCCCTCAAAAGTTGAGGAATTTAAAAAAGGTGTTGAGTTAGCTGCAGATTATGCTTCGGATTTGTCTTGTCCTCAAGTCAATTGTTTAACAGGAATAAAACCTCTTAATATTACGGATGAAGAAGCTAGGGAAACACTTGTATCAAATCTGAAATACGCAGCACCTGTTTTGAAAAAAGCTGGTGTTAAATTAATTATAGAAAGTATTAATACAAATGATATCCCAGGATTTTTTCTAAATAATACTAATCAGGCTGTTAGCATAATTAAAGATGTGAATTCAGATAATTTAATGCTTCAACATGATATCTATCATATGCAGATTATGGAAGGGAATTTGGCAAAAACTATTGAATCTAATTTAAAACTTATTAGCCATATACAGATCGCTGACAATCCAGGTAGACATGAACCTGGGACAGGTGAAATTAATTACCCATTTTTATTTAAATGGTTAGACAAGTTAGGTTATGATGGGTGGGTGGGCTGTGAATATATTCCATTGTCAGATACAGAGTTAGGGCTAAAGTGGGCAAGCAAATATCTATAGATGACTTTTCGGAATTAAGTATTGAATCTTCCCTAAAACATATTGAAAATTATGGAGGAATAATGTGTCAAATATTTTAGTTATACATGGTGCAGGAATAGATATGAGAGGTAAAACTCAAATTGACATTTTTGGTTCAGAGACAATGGAAGATTATAATTCTACGATTATAAAATATGCTGAACAGCTAGAATTCACTGTTGATATTTTTCATTCTAATATTGAAGGAGAAATTATTAATAAACTATATGAAGGTCAAACAACTGGTAAATATGTTGCTGCCATTATTAATCCTGCTGGATTTTCTGTAGGTTATCCAGCGTTGTCTGCAGCTATATCTCAAGTTGAGTATCCTACGATTGAAGTTCATATATCAAACCCAGCAAAAAGAGGTTTTAACTCAGACATAGCTACTGTTTGTAAAGGTTCTATAACAGGTTTAGGGTTACACGGATATTATGTAGCAATGAAGTCAATTTTAGATCTCATTTAATAATCAGATCTAAGCAGGTTTATATAGATAATTTGAAATTAAATAGTTTGCCGTAAGATCCGATCCAATCATTATCTTGGATAACCTTATTTTCAAGTAAAGGATTATTGTTTAATCTAACACTTGGTGTTGACCTAGCATTTTCTATTATTACTTGAGAACCAATGAACTTAAAGTTTATACCTGCCATTTCTTCTAATCCGGTATCATCACCTTTTATGCTATTTATATGAAATATTTTATCTAACTTGGTCCTTTCTAGGTTTGCGAAATCTATTAATGGCTCTCCTGATTCATTTGTTATGTAGCCAAATGGCTGAGTTTTTGATTGGTAATATAATCCTGCTGCTATTAGCAAAATAACTATAGGTGATAATATAATTGCCATTAAAATAGCAATATTCATTCCAGCTTCTGCAGATAGAATAGGTTTATTTGTGGTAGCTATATTTAATAAATTGCTTCTTTGAATATGTTGTATCCCAGCGTAATTTATATCTAGTATTAGATTTAAGGGTTTATTTCCTTCAGTTGAAGGTGTGATAGCTACATCATACATCCAAGCTTTTCCGTCTGTTCCGGGGGTTCTAGGATTAAGATTAATGGCATAATCTTCTTGCGCCGAAGTTGATATATTAGATGGAGACACAGGGTATGGGTCTTCTCCGACTCTAACATATGCAGTTGCCACTATAGTGGATTCGTTAGTATAAATATTTGTGATTTCTAATGAATCTAAATTTATGGTTGGGAATGGTTGGGAATTGAACGAAATATTTTCTATGATTGTGTTAGGTGAGTTGTACCATCCAAGTGTAACAATAGCTGAGTATTGGCCGGGACTCCGGCTTGAAGGCAGCTTTGTTGAAAAATATCCATCTCCTGCTCTCGCGTCACCTTCAATTCCTTGATCATTTAACATGTATATAACATTGTTACCTGAAGGGGCTATTAGGTTTACTTCAATATATACGTCTTTCGGGTATATCATCAATCCTTCGTTAGTTACGTACAAAATCAATTCGGTTGCTAAGTTGGATGGTAATATTCTATTTGATTGCAAATTAACTCTATAATCACTGGAAGCTTGGTACCATGTAGATGTTTGACCATTTATGCCATTGATATCTATAGTCCATTTACCTGATATTGGATTTTCTAATTCCCAAATGACAACATGAGGAGATTCCATAACACGTGACGTTTTTCGATCAGAAGCAGATGATTCAACTCCATCCGGGTTTCTTAATCGCAAAGATCCTGAAGGATCTTCCTTGAATATCATAATCGTCATCTTATTTGTGGCTGGAGGGATAGGTATTTCTGATGTCAATTTTTCTTCTTGAGTAAGATTTTGTTTACTAGAAGGAATTAATGAACCTAAAGAATTTTCTGACATTATGCTATCGGCTATGGATTTAAATCCATCTTTAAATGTAACATTTAAAGAATCTGATCCAGTGTTAAAGGATAGTTTCTCAAATAACTCTGAAGTACTTTGAGAGGCTCCTTCAAATGCTAAACCTTGTATTTTCCATTCACCTTCATTGAATTTTTTTGATATTAAATTTAATGATTCTTGCTCTATTTTCTCAGGGGTTGGAATATTATCCGAACTTATCAAATACAAATATGACCCAGCAGCAACTTTGTTTATGCTAAAGAAATCATAGCTTTCTGTTAAAGATTTTGTTAATGAAAATGGTTTTATTGGCTTTTTAGAATCTATTATTTTTTTTAGATCTTCGTTATAGGAATCAAAATTTATATTACCTGCGACATAAGGACCATATAATTTATCCGTATCATCCATCATCAATATGTAGAAAGAATCACCATCTTTTAGTGTTGACGATAAAGTCATGAATGATTTTATTGCATTCCTACCATATTCATAGGTGAGAGTATTTGGATCTATAGCTATCATATTTATTCGTTGAGCAGTATTATTTGCAGATGTAATATTTGATTGAAATGACAAAGTTATAACAATCATTAAGATAGCTGATATTGTTAATATAGTATGTTTGAATTTATTCATATGGAACTTTAATTTAATGATAATAGCTAGATATATAAATTATTTTAAATATCAGGTTATCAGCATGCACCGAATTAGGCTTTTTGTTCAATTAAAATTAAGTTCATTTTTTTGTTAAAACTCGCTTGGTTGTACCTATGATATTTAGTAATGACATATGCATCACAAAATTAGTATCGATATTAATTTTTTCAATAAGTATATTTTTTATTGCGTGTAGCAATAATGTAGATGCTACAGCGGAAGAATATAAAGCTGTTGGTCGTATAGTCGATGTTGAATCGTATAGTTTGAAAAAGGCGGATAAAATAACCATTCACTTAGGTGACAATTTAATTGAAGATTACTTTATTAAAACGTATTTAGAAGAATTTACTCCTAGTCATATTAGGGAACACATGCTTACTGGTGAGCCAGTTAAAGTTTTTTATTATGTTTTAGACGATAAGAATATAGTTAATCACATTGAAGATTATGAAGAGTAGTTATTAATTACGTACTTTTCTATATCTTAAAACTAGAATAGTACTCCCCACTATCAATACGGAAAATACAAATAAAAAGAAAAAACCAGCTTCCCTTCCGTCTTTAACAGATTCTCCATTAATGGATAATGGAAAATTTATTGTTGAAAATTGTTCAGGGATTGTTGAAATTTCGACTTCTATTTCCCAAACTCCACCTTCTTTAAATGTGAAATTAGCGTCATATAATTTAGGAGAATCAGGAGTATTGACAGCTCTAGATTTATACGCGTAATCATCATTTCTGATAATCACAGTTATTAAAGCCTCTTCTATAGCTTCTTGAGAATCTTTATATCTAGGTTCAACAGTCAAGTGTGAAAATCCTCCAGCCATAGGCTCATGGGGTAATATGCTTACAGTTATATCGTAGTCATCTATAGAACTTCTGTGTATTTGTTTCATATCTCCATGGGCGCTTATTGTAGTTGGAAGGGATAAAGTTAAAGTACTTAGTGCCGATAGGGCAATCAGTGAACAAATGAATCCCCATGATTTTAAAGACATCATTATTTTAATTTTCCTATTTTCTACAGTTTGATGGTGGGCCCGGTAGGGATCGAACCTACGGCCAATCGATTATGAGTCGATCGCTCTAACCACTGAGCTACGGGCCCTAGCTATATATTTGAAATATATTCCAGAACACATATTATACATCTATTCAGTTTTTTTCTAAAAGGATTAAAAATGGGAAGATTAAATGGTAAAGTAGCTTTAATCTCAGGAGGCTCTATGGGCCAAGGAAGAGAAGAAGTTAGTCTTTTTTGTGAAGAAGGGGCTAAAGTTGTCTTTGGAGACATCAGAGATAAAGAAGGTTATTTGTTAGAGAAAGAACTTAGATCTCAAGGGTTTGATGTTACTTATTTTCACTTAGATGTTACTAAAGAATCTGATTGGAAGAATGCAGTAGCTAAAACGGTGGAGTTGCATACCAATTTAGACATATTAATAAATAATGCAGGGATATATTTCAGAAAAGGTTTGGAAGAAACTACTGAAGAGGAATGGGATTATGTCCATAATATTAATTCTAAAGGGGTTTTTTTGGGAGCTAAATCAGTTATCTCGGCCATGAAAAAATCAGGTGGGGGCTCTATAGTTAATATATCTTCTATGGCGGGCTTGATAGGTTCACAGGCACTAGCCTACGGAGCAAGTAAAGGAGCTGTAAGATTACTTTCAAAGTCTATTGCTGTTCAATATGGAACAAACGGTATTCGTTGTAATTCTGTTCATCCGGGAATTATAGAAGATACTTATATCGTTGATAATTTCCTGCCGGAAGATCTGAGAGGAGATTTTTTAGAAAATACACCACTTAAAATATTTGGAAACCCTAGGGATGTTGCTTTAGGAGTTTTATTTTTAGCTAGTGATGAATCTAGTTATATTACAGGTTCTGAATTAGTAATGGATGGAGGCATGACTGCTAAATAATAAATATAGGAGTAAGAATGGGAAGATTAGATAATAAAGTTGCATTGATTACAGGAGCTACTGGAGGTCAAGGAAGTGAAGAAGTAAAACTTTTTTGCAGAGAAGGGGCTAAAGTTGTTTTTGGGGATATTGACGACGAAAAAGGTAAGGCATTAGAGCAAGAAGTACGAAAAATATCTGGAGAAGCTTCGTATTTTTACCATGATGTTACTAGTGAATCGGATTGGAATGAAGTTGCTTCTAAGACTATAGAACTGTATGGAAAATTAGATATATTAGTTAATAATGCAGGATTTTTTCTTAGAAAATCATTAGATGATACTTCTTCTTCTGAGTGGGATTTTGTTGACAAGGTTAATTCTAAAAGTGTTTTTTTAGGCACTAAATCTGTTATTCCCATTATGAAGAAAGCAGGTGAGGGTTCGATAATTAATATTTCTTCTGTAGCTGGGTTAGTTGGAGTTAACGCTGCTGCGTACGGAGCAAGTAAAGGGGCTGTACGCTTATTGACTAAGTCTATCGCTGTTCAGTATGGGCCAGATGGAATTCGTTGTAATTCTATTCACCCTGGGATTATATCTGATACTCATATGGGTGATGGATTAATTGAATATGGTATAAATAACGGAATAGATCAATTGTCTGATGTTCCACTTGGTCGATTTGGATTACCTAAAGAAATTGCTATGGGAGTTCTTTATCTTGCTAGTGATGAATCAAGATACGTGACAGGTTCTGAATTAGTTATTGATGGTGGTTTTTTTGCGAATTAATTATTTTATTAGGAGTAAATAATGGGAAGACTAGATGGTAAGGTTGCTTTAATTTCTGGAGCACTTGGAGGTCAAGGGAAGGAAGAGGTAAAGCTTTTTTGTCGAGAAGGGGCGAAAGTTATTTTTGGGGATCTTGATGATAAAAAAGGAAAAGAATTAGAGTCTGAAGTCAGAAAATATGGTGGAGAGGCTACTTATATTCGCCATGATGTTACTCAAGAATCAGATTGGGAAAATGCAGTTTCTAAAACTTTAGAATTATACGGGAAGTTAGATATATTAATTAATAATGCAGGTGTCTTTCTAGGAAAAGGATTAGAAGATACTACTGAGGCAGAATGGGATTTAGTTGAATCTGTTAATTCAAAAGGAGTTTTTTTAGGTGCAAAGTCTGTTATATCTGCGATGAAAGAATCAGGTGCTGGTTCTATAATTAACATATCTTCAATTGCCGGTTTGGTGGGGACAGCTATGGCTCCAGTTTACTCTGCTACTAAAGGGGCTGTAAGGTTACTTACAAAATCTATCGCTGTTCAATATGGGCCAGATGGAATTCGGTGCAATTCAGTTCATCCAGGAATCATATCTGATACAGGTATGGGAGATGGAATAATAGAATATGGGATAGCTAATGAAATATCTCAGTTGTCTGAAGTGCCTTTGGGGAGGTTTGGATACCCTTATGAAGTGGCTCTAGCTGTTCTCTATTTAGCTAGTGATGAATCTAGTTATGTAACCGGAGCCGAATTAGTTATTGATGGTGGTAGGTTTGCTAAATAGTTTCATAGGATAAAAATAACATGGGAAGATTAGACAATAAAGTTGCGTTGATTTCAGGAGGAACAGGAGGTCAAGGAAGTACAGAAGTTAAACTTTTTTGTGAAGAGGGAGCTAAAGTTGTTTTTGGAGATGTTAGGGATAAAGAAGGGAAAGCACTAGAAGAAGAAATTCGTAATTCTGGAGGAGACGCTACTTATATTAACCTTGACGTTACTCAAGAATCAGATTGGCAAAGTGCAGTATCAAAAACCGTTGATTTGTATGGGCAGGTAAATATATTAATCAATAATGCTGGAGTTATAGTAGTAAAAGGTTTGGAAGATACCACAGAAGAGGAATGGGATTTTGTTCAGAATATTAATGCAAAAGGGGTTTTTTTAGGAGCTAAATCTGTTATATCAGCCATGAAAGAATCAAATGGAGGATCCATTGTTAACATTTCCTCTATAGCGGGGTTAATTGGTTCACCAATGTCTGCGTATGGAGCTAGCAAAGGAGCTGTTAGGTTGCTTACTAAATCTATAGCTACTCAATATGGATCATACGGAATCAGGTGTAACTCCGTACATCCTGGGACTTTGATGCCAGATAGTTCTATTATGACCTCAAGGACCTCTTTTTTTGCTGATCCTAAGATTGGAGACGCTATATTGAACTCAACTCCACTTGGCCGTTTTGCTGAACCTATAGATATTGCTATGGGGGTGCTTTATTTGGCTAGTGATGAGTCGAGTTATGTAACAGGATCTGAATTAGTCATTGATGGCGGTAAATTCGCTACATAATAAATGAAGGTGAAATAATATGGGTAGATTAGAAGGTAAAGTAGCTTTGATCACTGGAGCTGTTGGAGGCCAAGGAAGTGTTGAAGTTAAGCTTTTTTGCGAAGAAGGAGCTAAAGTTGTATTTAGTGATTTAAATGATAAAAAAGGAAAAAAGTTAGAATCAGAAGTTAGAAAAATTGGAGGACAAGCTACTTACATTCACCTTGATATCACCAATGAATCAGATTGGCAAAATGCAGTCTCAAAAACGATGGAATTGTATCAAGGGTTAGACATATTAGTTAATAATGCAGGAGCAATGTACGATGTGCCAATAGAAGAAACTTCTGAAGAACAGTGGGATTTTGTATACTCAGTAAATGTAAAAGGGGCTTTTTTAGGAATAAAATCTGCAATTCCAATTATGAAAAAATCTGGTGGTGGCTCAATAATCAATTTGTCTTCTATGGCAGCGTTGTGGGGCTCCCCTTTACCGGTTTATGGATCTGCGAAAGCAGCTGTAGCAAGTCTTACAAAATCTATTGCAGTACAGTATGGTTCTTACGGGATACGTTGTAACTCAGTTCATCCAGGAGTATTGACAGGAACGGAAATGGGAGACGCCTATTTAGATGATCCTGAATTTCATAAAAGAAGATTAGCTCAGGTTCCCCTTAATCGTTTAGGAACTCCCGTAGATCTTGCTACTGCAGTTTTATATTTGGCTAGTGATGAGTCAAGCTATGTCTCAGGATTAGAACTAATGGTTGATGGGGGAATGTTTGTTAAAAGGTAGCTTACATTAGAAATTGTAGATTCAGGGGTGGAAATATGGATAGACTAGAAGGTAAAGTTGCATTAATTACAGGTGCAACCGGTGGTCAAGGAAGTGCGGAAGTTAAACTTTTTTGTCAGGAAGGCGCTAAAGTTATTTTTGGTGATATTGATGATGGAAAAGGTAAAAAACTAGAGGCAGAAGTTAGAAAATCTGGAGGAGAGGGCACTTATGTTCGCCATGATGTTACTAGTAAATCTGATTGGCAAACGGCAGTGTCCAAAGCTGTCGATTTATATGGTGGAATAAATATATTGGTTAATAATGCAGGTTTTTTTCTAGACGATTCATTTGAAAACACTACAGAAGAAGATTGGGATAAATTATTTGCAGTGAATGCGAAATCTGTATTTTTTGGGATCAAATCTGTTCTTCCTTTCATGAAAGCATCAGGAGGAGGATCCATTATCAACATTTCTTCTATGGCAAGTGAGTGGGGGTCACCTGTTGCAGTTTACGGAGCTTCTAAAGCGGCTGTAGCTAATCTTACAAAGTCTATAGCTGTTCAATATGGATCTTATGGAATACGTTGTAATTCAGTCCATCCAGGAACACTAGAAGGAACAGACATAGGGGATTTTTATTTAAGAGATCCCGAATTTTATAAGGCTAGGGTGGCTCAAACCCCACTTAACAGAATAGGAAATCCTATGGACATTGCGACTGGGGTTTTATACTTGGCTAGTGATGAGTCAAGCTATGTAACAGGATTAGCCATACATATTGATGGAGGGATGGATGTCAAAAGGTAGGCTAGAAGGTAAAGTCGCATTAATTTCAGGTGGGACCGGAGGTCAGGGAGGTACAGAAGTCGAACTTTTTTGCCAGGAAGGCGCTAAAGTTGTATTTGGTGATATTAATGACGAAAAAGGTAAAAAACTAGAGGCAGAAGTTAGAAAATCTGGAAGAGAAGCCACGTACGTTCACCTTGATGTGACTAGCGAGTCAGATTGGAAACATGCAGTATCCAAAACAGTTGAACTATATAACGGATTAGACGTGTTAGTTAACAATGCAGGGGTAATGTATGATGTGCCACTAGAAGAAACTCCTGAATCTGATTGGGATTTTGTATATGCAGTAAATGTAAAAGGGACTTTTTTGGGAATTAAATCCGCTATTTCAATCATGAAAGAATCTAATGGTGCCTCAATAATTAATTTATCCTCTATGGCTGGTTTGATAGGATCTCTATTACCGGCTTATGGATCTTCAAAAGCGGCTGTAGCTAACCTTACAAAATCTATTGCTGTGCAATATGGTTCTTACGGCATACGTTGTAATTCAGTTCATCCGGGATCTCTTAAAGGAACTTTAATGGGAGATGTTTATTTAGACGATCCTGAATTTACTGAAAAAAGATTGTCTCAAGTTCCACTTAATCGGATAGGGACTCCGAGAGATCTCGCTATGGCAGTTTTATATTTAGCTAGTGATGAATCAAGTTATGTTTCAGGATTAGAATTAATGGTTGATGGAGGGATGTTTGTAGAAAGAGGAGGTGTTACACCTTGGTAAAAGATAGATTGGAAGGCAAAATTGCGTTAATTTCAGGTGGAACTGGAGGTCAAGGAAGTACGGAAGTTAAACTTTTTTGTCAAGAAGGGGCCAAAGTTGTATTTGGTGATATTGATGATGAAAAAGGTAAAAAACTAGAGTCAGAAGTTAGAAAATTTGGAGGAGAAGCCACGTACGTTCACCTTGATGTGACTAGCGAGTCAGATTGGCAAAAGGCAGTATCTAAAACAATTGAACTATATGGTAAATTAAATATTTTAATTAATAATGCCGGTATTTTAATAACGAAGCGTTTAGAAGAAACTACCGAATCAGATTGGGACCTAGTGCAATCTGTTAATGCTAAAGGTGTTTTCTTAGGGGCCAAATCTGTCATATCTGCTATGAAAAATTCTGGCGGGGGCTCAATTGTTAATATTTCTTCTATTGCTGGATTAGTTGGTAGGCCATGGTCAGCTTATACTGCTAGTAAAGGTGCGGTTAGATTATTAACAAAATCTATTGCTGTTCAATATGGTCCAGATAGGATTAGATGTAATTCTGTGCATCCGGGGATTGTCAATGATAATGCCATGGGGGAATTGACGTTAGCAAACTTTCCTGACTCGACAGAAGACCTCTTAATAGATACTCCTTTGAGGAGATTTGCTGTTTCAAAAGATATTGCAATGGGAGTCTTGTATTTAGCTAGTGATGAATCTAGCTATGTTACAGGTTCAGAATTATCAATAGATGGTGGGACATATGCAAAATGATAAAGCCCTCAACTGTTTTTCAAGTTTGCTTAGTTGTAATATCATTTTTGGGGATTTTAGCTTTTAATGCTTGTTTTTCTGAATCTGAAGACTTTTCAAGTCAACCTGTAAAGCTTCAAGGCCAAACTTTATCAACTCCATATGAAGACTTAAATTTTTATGAATATGTGACAGCATCAATAGGAGGAAAATCTCTTCCCTATATTAATAATGGGGGCATTTCTGATGATGCAGTCGGATTGAAAGTACCTTATATTGAGGGAACTTTACTCGATGGTTCTAAAGAAATTATATTTGATGATTCAAATTTTGGGTTAGATTCCCAAAGTACAGTGATCATAGTTTTAGCTCATTGGTGTCCATATTGTAGAAGTGAGGTTCGGGAATTATCAAAATATTTTATTGAAAATGAAATTCCTGAAACTATACGAATGATATCTTTAGTCACTTCTGTTGATCCTGCTGGAGTGAATTACCCTCCACATCAGTGGTTTGATGAGGAAGGCTGGCCCATTCCTGTTATTGTTGACACAATTGAATCAGATATTGCTGATTATTTGGGTGTAAACATATTTCCGTCCTTTGTTATTATTGATGAAAATGGCATAGTTACATTAAGATTGGCTGGTAGAATTGGATCTGAAGGATTTAAAAGTCTTATATCAGAATTGGATAAACGCCATTTAGGAGGCGATATTAAATAATGGGAATATCAAACAAAGTTAATGATGCGATGCTACAAGGCTCGTGGATTAGAAAAATGTTCGAAGAGGGAATTGAACTTAAACAAAAGTATGGAGCAGAGAATGTTTTCGATCTTTCAATAGGTAACCCCGTTATGAGCCCTCCAAAACAGTTCTTTAGTGAGTTGAAAAAAATAGCTGAATCCCCTACTGAAGGGATGCATCGCTATATGCCTAATGCAGGACTTACTAACACAAGGGCATCTGTAGCAGCACAAAAATCTGTTGAAACAGAACTTGATTTTTCTTATGAAGATATCGTTATGACTTGTGGGGCAGCCGGAGCATTAAATGTAGTTCTAAAATCTATTCTTGACCCAGGTGATGAAATTGTAATTTTTTCGCCGTTTTTTGTTGATTATGAATTTTATACTTCTAATCATGGCGGAAAATGCAAGATAGTTCCTCCAGATGGAAATTTTCTTCCTGATATGGATGCTCTAAGAGCTTCTATTGGTGAAAAGACTAGAGGGATTTTAATTAATTCCCCTAATAATCCTAGTGGAGCTGTGTATTCATCAGATGTGTTATCTGAAATAACAAATATCATCCTTGATAAAGAAAATGAATTTGGTACTGAAATATTCTTAATTAATGACGAGCCATATAGAAAAATTATTTTTGATGATAAGGATTTTCCAGATATATTTAAACATCATAAAAGAACTATAGTTGCCACTTCTCATTCTAAGGATTTGGCTCTTCCAGGTGAAAGAATAGGGTATATAGCTGTTAATCCTAATTGTAATAATAAAGAACAGCTTATGGGGGCCCTAGTATTCTGTAATAGAGTTTTAGGATTTATAAATGCCCCAGCTTTGATGCAACATATAGTAGCTAATTTGCAAGCAACGACTGTAGATGTTGCAGAATATCAACAAAAAAGAGATTTTCTTTACAGTGCTTTAATAAATATGGGATACGATCTCGTTAAACCTCAAGCTGCTTTTTATATGTTTCCAAAATCACCCATTAAAGACGATGTTGAATTTGTTGGGTTATTAAAAAAGCATAAAGTCCTTACTGTTCCCGGAGTCGGGTTTGGACTTGAAGGATTCTTTAGAATTTCGTATTGCTTGGAAGATGATACGTTAACAGGTTCTTTACCTGGATTAGAAGCGGCTATTAATGAGGCCATCTCTTAGTAATTTTACATATTTGGAGCGGTATCCTTTAGTCCGAAACCAGTGATTGGGATTAATACTTTTTCACCCGGCGATATTACGTTTCCTTCAACTAATTTTGGAATTGCTGCAAATGAAGTGGCGCAAGTAGGTTCACAGTAAATCCCTTCTTTTTGAGCTAATTCAATTTGATATTCTGATATTTCAGATTCATTTATAGAAGTGGCTGTTCCTTTACTGTCTTTAATTACTTTCATGATCTCAAATATTCTAGGAGGTTTGGATACTGCTATTCCTCCTGCTATTGTTGGTTTTGCATATGAAGTATTCCATTTATTTCCGGTAAATGAACTTACTATTGGCATTACATTTTCAGTTTGAATTGCATGTAGCTTTGGGAATTTTAGTGATAGTCCAGAGTCTTGTAACTCTCTAAATGCTTTCCATATTCCTATATATAAGGATCCGTTTCCTACGGGGATTACAATATGGTCTGGCATATCATTTTTAAAATAATCATATATTTCATATCCAGTAATTTTTGTGCCTTCTAAGAAATATGGATTTAAATTATGTGACGCATAAACAAATCCTTTTTCTTTCACAAATTTTTCTGCTGCACTTGTGGTCTCATCACGAGTCCCGTCGATTGAGTGGGTTTTAGCACCATAGATTTTTATTTGATCAACTTTTGGCTTTGGTGCAGATTTTGGGACAAATATATGTGCATTTATTCCTGCACGAGATGAGTATGCAGATATTGATCCTCCAGCATTTCCTGAAGAATCTTCAACGATGTTTTCTACTCCCATTTGTTTTAGCATCGATAACATCATCGAACTGCCACGATCTTTAAATGATCCTGTAGGATTTAAGAATTCTAATTTTGCATTTAAAGATATGTTCAAATCCGCAAATATATTATTTAATCTAATTGTAGGAGTGTTTCCTTCGCCTAAACTAATGTATTTACTTAAATCAGATATTGGGCTCATAACTGATATGTTTTTCAAGTAAGAAAATATTTTTGAAGAATTGGTATTAAGGATATATTTTATTTGCAGTGGATTATTGCATTCTTGGCACCTGAGCAATGTAATATTAGGGTTAGATTGCCAATTGCACATTGGGCATACAAAAATATGGTTATACATAATTTTTTTATGATCTCCTACAATTACATATATTGTTTGGGACTAAGTTTAGATATGATACACCTTATATTTGATATGTAGACTTATAATTAAATAATAATTTTATGAGTGAGGGGAATATGCTAAGGCAAAAAAATAAAGCTTTTTATGCTATTTCTATTTTGATACTTATATTAGATCAAATAACTAAATGGATTGTTAGTACGAATATGTACTTAGGCCAGGCTTTGCCAGAAGAAGGTTTTTTAAGACTTGTTTATGTCTTAAATACCGGATCTGCCTTTGGGTTATTTCAAGGCTTTACGGATATATTGATTATCTTTTCTTTTGTTGGAATAGCATTAGTACTATATCTTTTTTTAAGATCAGAAGGTCAAAGTGATTTCTATAAGTTAGGGCTAGCAATGATTTTTAGTGGTGCTGTTGGCAATCTGATTGATAGAATTATTAACGGTGCAGTTGTTGATTTCATTAGTGTGGGTTGGTGGCCAGTTTTCAATATAGCTGATTCGTCAATTTCAGTCGGTATGGTTGTGTTAGGATTTTCAATTTTGTTCCCTAACAAAAAAAGTTCTACTTGAGGGATATGTGATAGATCCAGATATTATTGTTTTACATCCAGAGATTCTTGTACCCCGTATAGATAAATTTATTGCTGATAATGTAGACGGCATTACAAGGTCTCATATAAAAAAACTTATTAATTTGGGGAATGTGAGAGTGGACGGGATTGTAGCATCTCCGTCCACGAGCGTTAAAGCTGGACAATTAATTGAAGTTTCTTTTTATGAAGAAGTTGTTTCAGTGGAACCTGAAGATATTCCAATAGATATCGTATATGAAGACCAGGATATTATAGTTGTAGACAAACCTGCTGGACTTGTTGTGCACCCTGGGGCTGGGAATCATTCTGGGACACTTGTAAATGCATTGATCTCACGATACCCAGAAATCATTAATGTTGGTAGTGCAGATCGCCCAGGAATAGTCCATAGACTTGATAAAGATACTTCAGGGTTACTGGTAGTAGCTAAAAATCGTAATGCACATGTAAATATCTCGACTCAAATATCGGATAGAAAGGTAAATAAGATCTATATTGCTTTGGTAAAGGGGCATATGCCTGATCAGGAAATATTTATTGAGGCTCCGATCGCAAGAGATCCACATAATAGAAAAAAAATGACTGTCGTAGAGGACGGTAAATATGCACTAACGGGTGTTAAATTACTAGAGTCCATTAGAGAGTTCGATATTTTGGAGATTAAACTACTTACGGGGAGAACACACCAAATTAGAGTTCATCTTGATTCCATAGGATTGCCTATTGTAGGTGATTCTATTTATGGACTTATGCATACTTCGATTAATAGGCAATTTTTGCATTCACATTTCTTAGAATTCTACCATCCTACTTCTGGTGAAATGGTTCAATTCACGTCAGATTTACCATATGATCTTCAAGCTTTTCTTGATTTAATTAGATAATGTATTTTAAGGATAAGGTTTTAATGACAGGTTCTAAAGTTAGAGTAAGGTATGCTCCTAGCCCAACAGGGGAACCTCATTTGGGAAATTTGAGAACTGCTTTATTTGATTGGCTATTTGCTAGAAGCTTAGGAGGGGAGTTTATAGTTCGTGAAGAAGATACTGATCAAGCTAGAAAAATAGATGAAGCTATGGATTTACAAAAACTTTCTTTAAATTGGCTTGGATTAGATTGGGATGAAGGACTAGGGAAAGATGGTAAATACGGACCTTATGTTCAATCTCGAAGACTAGATTATTATCAGAAAATAGCTCAAAATTTGTTGGAAAATAATAAGGCTTATAAGTGTTATTGCTCTTCTGAAAGATTACAAAGTTTAAGAGAAGAACAGAAAAAAAATAAATCTTCTAAGCTGGGATACGACGGACATTGTAAGAATTCTGACGAAGATATTGTAGACAAAAGCTATGTGATTCGATTTGCAATGCCTTTGGAAGGTATATCCGCAATAGATGATGCTGTTAGAGGGCATGTAGAATTTCCTAATCAAGACGTCGATGATTTTATTTTAATTAAAAGTGACGGATTCCCTACTTACCATTTAGCATCGGTGGTAGATGACCATTATATGGATATAACACACGTTTTTAGAGGTGAAGAATGGCTTCCAAGTGTTCCAAGGCATATTCAGCTTTATAAATCTTTGGGTTGGGAGCCTCCTATTTATGCACATCTTCCGTACATTCTCGCCCCAGATAAATCTAAGTTGAGTAAAAGGCATGGAGCAACGTCTGTTTTAGACTATAAAGAAAAAGGATATATTCCTGATGCTATGGTAAATTTCCTCAGTCTTTTAGGATGGTCATTAGATGGGGAAACAGAAATAATTTCACGAGATCAAATTATTAACCATTTTTCTATAGATAGAGTTAATGATTCGGGTGCAGTTTTTGATATAGAAAAACTAGATTGGATGAATGGCTATTATTTAAGAAGAATGGATGTAGATAAATTGGCCGATTGTTTATATCAATATTGGTCTGATTACCCACCAGAAGAATTAGATCGAATTCCTAGTATTGATGAAACTAAAGAAATAGTTATATTAATCCAAGAGAGGATAAAAACTTTAAAAGATGCGGCACCATTTATTGCATTTTTATTCAAAGATGAAATAGTGTACACGGCTACTCAACTAATCCAGAAGGGACTTGATCTTGAAGAAACTAAGAATATATTGAATCAAGCTGTAAGCTTATTAAACAATATAGATGACTTTTGGGAAGATAACATAGAAGAATCACTTAGAACTTTTGCTAAAGAAAACAACATTAAATTAGGACATTTTTTAGGGAGTATAAGATTTGCAATTACCGCTCAAGATGCGTCCCCACAATTATTTAAGTCAATTGAGATCCTGGGTAAGGATTTAACTTTATTCCGGTTAGATCAAGCGATACAAACATTGAATTCTTAAATTATGACTTTCTTGACGCTGTGAACAGCCCTATTTATACTCAATCCACAGAGATTAATTATCTTTTAAAAATGGAGATGAACATTGCCTATTATTCAACTACTTAATGATGATCTTAAGGATGCTATTAGGAGTAAAGATGCCCTAAAGCGTACAGTTTTGAGGACGCTTTTATCAGAAATAGCTAATGCTAAAATAGCTAAAAGATCAGACTTAACTGAAGAAGAGATATTGATTGTACTCACTAAGCAATCACAACAGAGGAAAGATAGTATTGAAGCTTTTGCGGAAGCTGGCCGAAAAGACTTAGAGGATAAAGAGAAATCAGAATTGGAAATCATTTCGGGATATTTGCCGGAACAGTTATCAGAGTCAGAAGTATTAGATATTATTTCTGATGTTATTGATAAGATTGGAGCAACAGGGCCTTCTGATATGGGAAAGGTTATGGGGGCTGTTATGCCTAAAGTTCGTGGTAGAGCAGACGGTAAAATTATAAATTCTATTGTAACTTCAAAACTTAAGGATTTATAAGTTTTGAAGTTTGGAGTTGTAGTATTCCCTGGTACGTGGAGCGATGTAGATTGCTATACCGTGATTGCTGATGTTTTGAATCAAGATGTTGATTATGTATGGCATAAAGAGACAAATATTTCGTCTTATGATTGCTTAATACTTCCTGGAGGATTTTCTTATGGAGATTACTTAAGATGTGGTTCAATAGCTAAATTTTCTCCAGTTATGCAAGAACTTCCAAACTTTATTGATTCAGGGAAGATTGTTTTTGGTATTTGCAATGGATTTCAAATACTTTGTGAAGCTGGATTACTACCGGGAGTTTTAAGGCGTAATGACCATTTACAGTTTAGGTGTGATTGGACCAATTTGAAGACGGAAAAAAGTAATTCAATATTTTCCTCAAGAATTAAAGAAGACAAGATTATTAAAATTCCTATCTCGCATGGCGAAGGTAATTTTTATGCAGATGAGATCACATTAAAAAATATAGAAGCCAATGGGCAAGTTGCGTTTAGATATTGCGATTCGGATGGAAAAGTTACAAGCCAAGGTAACCCTAATGGCTCCTTGAATAATATTGCTGGTGTTACCAACGCTAAAGGAAATGTATTGGGTATGATGCCGCATCCTGAGAGATGCTGTGACCCTTTGCTTGGCGGTATAGACGGCGAACTGATATTTGGGTCTATAGTCGATTCATTTATTGAAGGGGATACCTTTTGATTATAGGAATGCTATTTGCATTATGTGCAGCTTTAGGGTTTGCCGGAAGTGCGGTATTTGCGAAAATGGGAATGTCGCGTATATCTCCACCATTTGCAACTGCAGTATTGATAATACCTGCTGCATTAGTTACTTTATCATTAGCTTTTATTTTTCATTGGTCTATTATATCTGGCTTATCTGGCGGGATATTCCTTTGGTTTTTATTGATAGGATTTATTAACTATCCTGGGGGCAGGTTAATGAATAATATATCAATTAATGCAATTGGCCCCTCTAAATCTGCAATTATAGTTTCTACAAGTCCAATATTTGCAGCGATATTCGCTGTAGCTTTTGCAGGAGAGTCTTTAAATATATACATTGCATTAGGTACTCTAGCGATTATATTGGGAGTGATATTAGTGGTGACTGATAGATGATTGAAATCGTTAGTATGTGGTCTGGTACCCCAGCTCCTACGGTTGTTGATATAGATAGTTACCTATCTAAATCTAAAACTGTTAGAACGGAAGGTAGACTAGCGGCCTATTCCGGTTACATGGCAGGCATAGCTGCATCTGCTATATATGGAGGACTAGGAGTTCTAGGAAAAAAAGTTGCTGAAGATTCTCATCCTATGGTTGCTACAGGGTTTGGGTTTTTGTTTGGTTTTTTGTTGATGACATTATTTTTTGGACACACATTCCCTAAAAACATAAAAAACTCGGTTAAATCGACATATGGATTTTTGATATTGTCAGGACTTACAACAGGTTTTGGGGTATCTTCATGGTACATGGCATTAAGTTTGATACCTGTAATAGTTGTTGCTCCTGTTGTTTCTGCTTACCCTTTATTTACTATAGGGTTATCAGCTATATTTTTAAGGAATATAGAAAGAATTACATATAAAACTGTTTTAGGAGCTTTATTGGTGTTAGTGGGAATTACTGTTGTTGGGCTAGGAAATATTTGAGATAAATTTATAGGCGATAAAATTTATGAAATTTACCAAACAAACATTAGATGATTTAGCGTTAAGTGAAGATGAATATTCATTAATTGTAGATCGCCTTGGAAGAGAACCTAATTATTTAGAACTCGGCTTGTTTGGGTCTCTTTGGAGTGAACATTGTGGGTATAAACATTCAAAACCTTTATTAGGAATGTTTAAAACTGAAAGTCCTAGGCTCCTTGTTGGAGCTGGTGAAGAAAATGCTGGAGTATTGGATATTGGAGACGGATTGGCAATTGTTTTCAAAATAGAATCTCATAATCATCCTTCTGCAATTGAACCTTATGAAGGTGCAGCTACTGGGGTAGGGGGGATAATAAGAGATATATTTGCTATGGGGGCAAGACCAATTGCATTGTTGAATTCTTTGAGATTTGGAGATTTATCGGATTCAAGAAATCTATTTCTGCTAAATGGAGTGGTTGCAGGTATATCTGGATATGGTAATTGTATTGGCATTCCGAATATTGGTGGGGAAACTGTTTTTGATAAATCTTATTCTGGTAATCCTTTAGTGAATGCTATGTGTATAGGATTGTTAGAAAAAAATGAACTTTTGAAAGCAACTGCTGGCCCACCTGGGAATTTATTATTGCTTGTTGGGTCAGGAACTGGTAGAGACGGTATTCATGGAGCATCAGGGTTAGCATCTAGAACTTTTGAAGATGAACGAGAGTTAAGGCCTACAGTTCAAGTTGGAAACCCTTTTCTGGAAAAAATATTAATAGAAGCTTGTTTAGCGGTTGGTAAAGCGGGTCTAATTGATGGTTTACAAGATTTAGGGGCTGCTGGGTTAACTAGTGCTGCAGTTGAAAGTGCGTCAAATGGTCGTGTCGGGATAGAAATAAATATTGAAAACATATCTAGAAGAGATTCTGGTATGGAACCGTATGAAGTTATGTTGTCAGAAACTCAAGAAAGAATGCTATTGTCTGTAAATCCTAAAAATTTGGACAAAGTTATAGAAATATTTGACCGTTGGGATATTAAGTGTGATGTCATTGGAAGTACTATTGAAGAAGAAAACGTTAAAATATTTGAAAATGGGGATTTGAAAGCTTATTTACCGATAGATATTTTAACGAATCCCCCTCTATATAGGTTGAAAGGGATTCAGTCTCAAGATATTACAGATGCTCAAAAATATAATTTAGAAGCTATACCTGTTCCTGATTTGACTCCCTTGCAGGTTCTTAAAAGATTGCTTTCTAGCTCTAATATTTCAAGTAAACAAAAGATATTTAAACAATATGATTATCAAGTACAAACAAATACGGTTATCCCACCAGGAAATGACGGTGCTTTAATTCGCATAAAAGGCACTGATAAAGGATTGGCTGCTTCCACGGATGGTAATGGTAGATTATGTTATTTGGACCCATATATTGGAGCTCTTATTGCAGTATCAGAATCATGTAGAAATATTTCATGTACGGGAGCTACCCCAATAGCTTTAACTAACTGTTTGAACTTTGGTAACCCTGAAAAACTGGATGTTTACTATCAATTAGAAGAATGTGTTAAAGGGATAGCTGACGCTAGTATAGCTTTTGAATCACCTGTCATAAGTGGAAATGTTAGTTTATATAATGAAACTCATGGCACATCAATATACCCAACTCCGATAATTGGAGCAGTTGGGTTGACTGATCATGTTTCAGATAATTGCACCCCAGATTTTAAAAATATAGGAGATATTGTTCTGATTCTTGGTATTGATGAAGTATCATCAAGTGTTGACACTCTTGCTGGTAGTGAGTATTTATCAGTAATACACTCGATTGTCGCTGGGCAACCTAAGATTGAATTAGATTTAGAGCTTAATGTACAAAAGGTTTGCAGAGATTTGATTGCTAAAAAAATTCTAGAATCAGCTCATGACTGTTCAGATGGTGGCCTTGCTGTAACATTATCTGAATCGGCTATTTTAGGTAATTTAGGATTTGAAGGGGAATTCACATTGGATGATAGATGGGATTCTGCTTTATTTGGAGAAACACAATCTAGAATCGTTGTGTCTGTAAAAAAAGATAATTTGCACAAATTGGTAGAAATATGCAAATCGTCTAATTTACCTTATTGTGAATTAGGATCTGTTGTGCAAGATAAATTTATTATAAATGATCTGATAGATACAGATATGGAAAATATTTATTCTGCATGGATGCTAGAATTAGAAAATAATATTTAAAATTGGTATCATATTCTGAATCTATTGCAGTCTTAGTGACTGCTTTTTATTTGGGGATTTTTGTTGGAGGAAAAAGTAAAGTGCCTACTTACGATTATATTTGTAAGAAATGTGAAGCTTCTTTTGAGCTACGACTAAAATTTAGTGATGATGTTGATCAACCATGTATCGTTGAAGGATGTGGTGAAATTGCTACACGTCAATTTTCTGCTGTTCCTATAGTCTTTAAAGGCGGAGGTTGGTATGTTAATGATTATGGTAAGAAGGGAAGTTCTTCAGGTATGCCTGCAAAAGATACTTCTTTAACTCAAGGTTCGGATAATAAAGATTCCAAACCTAATGAGAATTCTGACTCATCAAAAAAATCTACATCGGAGAAAAAAAACAGTAACTCTACCACCACTAAATCATCTTCGGATTCTTAAGCTTGCGCTTACTTCTTCAGAGGGTTAAATCAGCTTCTGTTGAAGTAGATGGCAATCTTGTTTCATCAATAAATACAGGGCTTCTATGTTATGTTGGATTTTCTATTTCCGATACCGAAAAAGATATGGATTATATTGTAGATAAAACCCTCTCATTAAGAGTGTTTTCAAACGATGAAGGTAAGTTTGACATTTCTGTCTCTGATTATCCTGGAGAAATATTGTTAGTCAGTCAGTTTACTCTTTATGCAGATATTAAAAAAGGTCGTAGGCCTAGTTTTAATGAAGCAATGGGAATCGAAGAGGCTAACTCTATGTTTAATAATACTGTGGAAAGATTTAAGCAAAAAGGAATTGATATTTCCGCAGGAATATTCCAGGCTAATATGAATGTTAAATCAATAAATGATGGCCCTGTTACGATTATGATAGATTCTATAATGAAGTAATATCTAGACTGATATCTAAATTAGGGGCGGAATGAGTAATTGCTCCAATTGATATAATATCAACTCCAGTTTCAGCGATTTCCTTTACAGTAGACAAAGTAACACCGCCAGATGCTTCAGTAACTGCTTGCCCTTTACACAATTTAACCGCTTCAGCCATCATGTTTGTACTCATATTATCAAGCATGATTATGTCAGCTTTAGCATCGAGAGCTTCTTGAACATTCTCTAAAGTTTCTACTTCAATCTCTATCTTTAGTGTATGAGCAGCATTTTTTTTAGCAGCCTTTATTGTATTGGTTATAGAGCCTCCAAATGCTGCAATGTGATTGTCTTTTATTAGTATTCCATCGCTAAGGTTATGTCTGTGATTGTATCCTCCACCGATTTGAACAGAATATTTTTGAAGTCTTCTAAATCCAGGTATTGTTTTTCTTGTATCTACAATTTTTGATTTTGTTCCATGAATGGCTTCAACGTATTTGGATGTTTCTGTTGCGACTCCACTGCAAAGCTGGAGAAAGTTTAATGCGGTCCTTTCAGCGCTTAATATACTAGATAAAGAACCTTCAATACGGGCTATATGTGACCCCTTTTTTAAATTATCACCATCAGATAATAATACTTTAGTGCTTGTTATTGATGAAAATTTAGAGAACACGAATAAAGCAACATCGATCCCAGCTAATACACCTTCTTGATCTGAAACGATGATAGCTGACCCCGAATCTGAAGGACTTATTAATGATTTTGTAGTTGGATCACCTGATATGTAGTCTTCAGATATGGCTAAATCAATTAAGGTTTCTATGTCTTTAGTTATCTGCATAATAGTAACTTAGAATAGAATTTTGTTAGTTTAGTTCCAACATTCGATTTAAAGATATTTTCGAATATTTTTTTACATTATCAGGTACTTTTATTTGGTTAATAACTTTGTTTTCCAACAAACCGTCTAATACCCATGATAAATATGCAGGATGAATTCTGTACATAGTTGAACATGGGCATACTATTGAATCTAGGCAGAATATTTTTTTGTCTGGATTTTCTTCTGATAGTCGATTAACCATACTTATTTCTGTCCCTATTGCCCAAGAAGTACCTGGTTCGGCTTCGTCGATAATCTTTTTAATATATTCTGTTGAGCCATAATAATCAGCAGATTGGACAACATCTAAAGTGCACTCAGGGTGAACAATAATATTTATGTCTGGATCTTCTTCACGGGCCTTATCAATTTGTGCGGTAGAGAATCTTGTATGTACTGAACAATGCCCTTTCCAAAGAATAAGTTTTGAGTTTACAATTTCCTCTTTAGTGTTCCCTCCAAGTGGTTTAAAGGGATCCCAAACAATTATTTCTGATAAATCTATACCCATATTTACAGCTGTATTGCGACCTAAATGCTGGTCAGGTAGAAATAGAATTTTATCTCTTTGCTTATAAGCCCAGTCAAATATTTGTTTAGCATTAGATGAAGTACAGATAACCCCACCGTTCTCTCCACATAATGACTTTATATCTGCCGTAGAATTCATATATGCCATGGGTGTAATATCATCAACATTCATGATTTCCATCAAATCATCCCAGCAATCTAAAACATCATCTGTTTGAGCCATGTCAGCCATTGAGCATCCAGCTGTTAGATTTGGGAGTATAACTTTTTGTTCGTCACTACTTAATATGTCAGCTGTTTCTGCCATAAAATGGACTCCACAAAAAATTATGTATTCTGCGTTCTTTTGTTCAGCTGCATATTGAGATAATTTAAATGAGTCGCCCTTTAAATCTGCAAATTTTATCACTTCATCTCTTTGGTAATGATGCCCTAGAACAACGACACGGTCACCAAGTTTTTTACGTGCAGATAAGATGTTTGCTTCTAAATCTTCTGGGGTGGTGCGCATATAAGATATAGGCAATTTTTGCCAACGAACTCCTGCACTAAACTCTTCTTCTAGAGTTTTTGAATCTAGGTCTTCGTCATTTCTACAAAAAGCGGATTGCTCCAATTCTGAGATAGGTATTTTAATTTTATCTCTTAACATTTTTGATCTCTACTAATAGCAAGGTCAATTTATTGATCCCACTAAGTACCATGGACTAGACTTTTCAATTTGTACATTTAAGGTGGCCCCTGGGACTACATCATCACTGCCATCTATGAATACTATCTTATCATTACGGTTTCTTCCATACCACCTATCATCTTTTTTACCCTCGATAAGTATTTCTGTTTTTGTACCAACAAGACGATTATTTATGGAGGTGGATATTTTTTCTTGGGTACTGTTTATGAGGTCTAGACGTTCTTTTTTAATTGATGCTGGAACATTATCAATCATTTTACGATCTGCAATAGTGCCTTTCCGAGTTGAATATGATGCTGAATGCACTTTGTCAAATTTTATATCTTCTATTAATTTAAGAGTTTCTTGGAATTGGTCATCGCTCTCGTTACAAAACCCTACTATTAAGTCAGTACTAAGACTAATATTGGGGACCATATTTCGAATTTTGTCAATTAGATTTCTATATTCTTGATTTGTATAACCACGACGCATACTTTTTAATATTTCATCATCTCCTGCTTGAAATGGGAGGTTTATGTTTTCGCATACTTTTTCAAGATCTGATACAGCTTTTATTATGCGATCATCCATATCATTTGGATGAGATGTTAAGAATCTAATTCTATTTAGAGAGTCTATGGAATTTAATTCTGATAGTAAATCGGCTAAGTTTGTATTCCCAGGCAGATCGTGCCCATATGAGTCTACATTTTGACCTAATAATGTAATTTCTTTAACCCCACGGTTTACCAATCGAGTTACCTCATTACTAATATCAGGGATAGTTCGACTTTTCTCCCTTCCTCGGCGATATGGGATTATACAAAATGAACAAAACTTATCGCATCCGTGAATTATTGGGACAAATGTTGCAATGTCTGCTGGTGCATTTAATGGTCCTATACAACCATTTACATCCATTTCCAGTCTTTCTGATAATAGATTTAGTAGAGGATCATATTCTTGAGGACGCATGAATACATCAACGTAAGGGAATTGTTTCTTTAAGTTATCTGAATTAGGGCCTACCATACAACCCATCAAGGCAATTACTTTGTCTGGATTTGCTTCTTTATAAGGTTTTAAACTTGTTAATGTACCAACAGCTTTATCTTCAGCGCTTTGGCGTACTACACAAGTATTTAATACAACTATGTCAGCTTCATTTCTAGATGTTGAATTTTCTAGACCAAGTTGTTCTAGGGCATTTTCTAAACGATCAGAATCAGCCTTATTCATCTGACATCCAGTTGTCCATATATGATAATTTTGCATTTTAAAATTTAATAACCATGGCGGAGGGAATGGGATTCGAACCCATGAGAGGACTTTCGCCCCCTAACCGCTTAGCAGGCGGCCGCACTAGACCTCTATGCGATCCCTCCAAACTTTATGTTGGTTTGACATTATAGTCTGCAGAGTCATTAGTATCAATCTGTTGTGCTAATTAATTTTTTCTAAAGGTCTAAAACCATCAGCATCACCTATCCAAATTTCTCCACCTACAAAGTATTCTTTTTTCCATATTGGTACTATTTGTTTAATTCTATCAACTGAATATTGACTTGCTTGATATGCTTTTTCCCGATGTTGTGACCCTACGGCAACTATAAGGCTAGATTCTCCAATTTCAACTTTACCTAATCTATGTTCTATAGATACGAGAACGTCCCATTTTTCACACATTTCAACTGCTACCGTCTCAAGTTTTTTTTCTGCCATAGGAAGATAAGCTTCATATTCCAAGAACAAAACTTTTCTATTGTCTGTATTATCTCGTGTAATACCATCAAAAATCACGATAGCTCCGTGAGAATCTGATCGAACAAAATCTGTTGATTTCCCAACATCTAATGGGGCATCAGTTATTTTTATAGAATAATTTTCTGCGTTATTCAAATTTAATTAATCCTCGCGCTAGTTGGCCCTTTTCGAGAGCATCAAATCCTTTGTTTATATCTTCTATTTTATATTTTTTAGTTATCATTTCATCTAATAACAAATGACCTGCCATATATAAATTGGCTAACTTGGGGAAGTCAATTCTAGGCCTACTTTTACCATATGAAGTTCGAATTATTTCACGTTCCCCCATGAGTGTGTAAAAAGGTAAATTTATTTCTACCCCATAAGGGGTTTTGCCTAAAATAACTATTCTGGCACCGGGGCGTGATGATTCCAAAGTTTGTTGGATAGTTTCATTGTGCCCTGCTGCTTCTATTGCGCAATCAACACCTCTCCCGTCAGTTAGATTTATGCAATATTCTTTGGGATCTACCTGTGTTGAATTTATTGAATGTGTAGCACCTACTTTTTCTGCAAATTTTAGTTTATCGTCATTAATATCAACAGCTATTATTTTAGATGCTCCTGCAATTCGTGCTCCTTGTATAGCACTAAGTCCAACAGCTCCACACCCTATAACAACTACAGAAGATTCAGGCTTTATCTGTCCGGCATATACTGCTCCGCCATATCCAGTCATAACAGCACATCCGAGCAATGCGGCTCTATCTAAGGGAAAATCCTTTCTGACTTTTACTGCAGATTGTTTTGGGATTACGGTGTATTCAGCATGAGATGACACCAAACTATAATAGTGGATTTTTTCACCGTTTATAGATGATCTAGTAGTTCCATCAAAAAGGACTCCTTGAGAGTTATATTTTTTCTGAACTTCGCACAATATAGGCTGCCCTAGGTCACAGTAGAAACATGTACCGCAGTTTGGATTCCAAGAGCATACTACGTGATCTCCAATTTGCAGATTTTCAACTCCCTCTCCTGTTTCAACAATAGTTCCTGCTCCTTCATGTCCAATTATTGCTGGCAGGTTTACTGGTTGATAGCCATTCATTGTTTCCCAATCTGTGTGGCACAATCCACTAGAATGTATCTTTACAAGAACTTCATCTTTTTTCGGTGATTCTAATTCAACATCTTCTATGGATAATTTACCGTTTGGTTCAAATAGTACAGCAGCTTTCATCTTATTTCCTTTGGGAATTAACCTCCACTTACAGGTGGTATTAATGCAATTATATCTCCATCATATACTTTATGGTTGTGAGGTTGATATTCTTCATTAATTGCAGCAACTATTTTTTCTTGAGGTGTTGGTATTTTGGGATGTTTGGTGAGTATAACTTTTAATATATCAGAAAGCATGAAATCTCTTTCCGAATCTAAAACCAAATTTTCTTTATCAATACCAGAATTTTCTTTATAACTTGCAAAATAAAGTACAGTTATTTCCATATTATTTCCATCCAAATCTTTCTAAATCAATGGACCCATCTGTTTCAAAGCTAATGCCTTCTTCTTTTAGTAGATTTGCTTGGTGTTGAATAGAGTCGTTTTTTTTCAAACTTATCTTTCCAAATCGATTAACTACTCTATGCCATGGAACAGCATGATCTATGTGTTTTAGGTTTGCTAAAGCATATCCTACAACTCTTGAATCACGTATAGAAACCTCTGATGCTATCTGGCCATATGTTGCTACTTTACCAAACGGAATTTCGGCAATTATATTTAAGATTTTTGCATGTAAGGAATTATTGTTTTTGGATGCCATATTTATTTTTATGTTCATATCGTACTATAATCATCAAATCTCATCGTATTTAAATTTTATCAGATCAGGTTATAAGAATTAAAAAATATATTTGGAGGCCAAGATGTCAGAGGAAACATTCCCTATCATAAAAAAGAAACCAGTTAAGGAAATGGATGTTAAACCCAATCATGATTTGGTGAAATCCTATGAAGATTTTTCTTGGGAAACTATGTATGAAGATCTAGACTGGTTGCCTGGAGGTGGATTGAATAAGGCTCACGAATGTATTGATAGGCATGCAAACGGTAAAAACAGAGATAAGCTAGCAATGATTTGGGAAGGGAAAAATGGTGAACGCGAAGATTACACTTTTGGAGATATGCAAAGACTAACAAATAGATTTGCTAATGTATTACAAAGTTTAGGCATACAAAAAGGAGACCGAGTATTTATATTTATGGATAGGTTGCCTGAGCTGTATGTGGCATTTTTCGGGATATTGAAAGCAGGTGCTGTGGTTGGCCCACTGTTTTCTGCCTTTGGTCCAGAACCAGTTAGAGACCGAATGCAAGATAGTGGAGCTAAAGTTTTAGTTACCCAACCAGATTTAAGGAAAAAAATTGAAGGCATAATTCCCGAATTATTTGATTTACAGCATATCCTTGTCGTAAATAAAGATAATAGAAGTGATGACCCGATTAACCCTCAAGATTTGTCATATGAAGAAGAAATGTCTAAAGC
>CEQU01110218.1_pt1 | contig 36113 bp, 28 predicted proteins | sample 531031 | NCBI WGS metagenome assembly CEQU01 (sample SAMEA2621216, study PRJEB7988) | marine metagenome | isolation source: saline water (ENVO:00002010), including
AAGAAAATAATACTTTGAAAAATCTAATACATAATAGGTTCAAAGGTGAGAGCCGATTTTTTAAAGACTACAATTATTTTAGGGAGTCACCAAGGAATAAACCAATTAATGAATTATTAAAAATAAATAAAAATAAAAAGAACCTTTTTCTGTTTTCTAATGTTTATTGGGACTTCGGAATATCGATTCGTATTAAATTATTTAAAGGGGTATTAGATTGGATTATACAAACTATTGAAATTGTTAAAAAAGAACCAAACGATATACATTTATATATTAAACCCCACCCAGGAGAAAAAAGAAATTCATTAAGCTCAAAAAAAGGAATTTCTGAATTTATTGTGGACAATTTTTCAAAACTGCCTCAAAATATTACAATTATTGACCCTGAGTGGGAAATTAAGTCTTATGAATTATTTCCTTATATCGATTTAGGTGTTATGTATAATGGAACACTTGGGCTTGAAATGATGTTGTCAGATATCCCTGTTGTTACTACTGCGAAAAGTCCTTACCAGGGGTTAAAATTCTCTCTAGAACCAGACACTATTGAAGAATATAAAAAAGTACTAATCGACAGAAATCAACCTATTCCCCCAGATAAAAAGCAATTAGAGTTATTCGCCTATTTCTATTTTATTAAAACAATGGTTCCCTTTGGTTTAACAAAGCAAGTATATGCCGACGACTTTAACGGTTTTACTATAAAGTCATTGGAAGATTTATTGCCAGGCAATGATAAATATCTAGATCATCTTTGTAATTGTATACTTGATTCAAAGAATACTATCATAGAAGGGTGGAATTAAAAGGCAAAGATATTTTCGTAGGTATCAAAAAATATTTCAGATGGAGAGATATTGAAATTTATTTTTAGAACGATTTTAAGAGCTTTACCAAAGCCTCTTGAAAGTATAATACAATATTTACGTTTTGCTTTAATAAAATCAAAACAATTAGGCGCAAGAAAAGATTATCATATTAGTGATGAACAAATTAAGTATGTGCATCTTATGGAGTGTGTGAATTATGTTCGGGTTAATAGCCCTATGGGTGTGCCCCAAGTTTTTTTTGAATTTGGATGCCATTCTGGAAGAACATTTTCTGCTATTGTTAATGCTGCTAGGTACTTAGATATGCAAAAAGCTGAATTTTATGCTTTTGATTCTTTTGAAGGTTTACCTGATACTAAAGTTAAAGAAGATGGAATTTTCAAAACTGGAGAATTCAGTACCTCAGAATCAGATTTTAAGAAAATTGTAAAACAAAAAACAAATTTAGAATTAGATAATAATCACATTGTTAAAGGCTTTTATTCAGAAAGTCTTACAAAAAAATTGCAATCACGTATGCCTAAGGTAGGGATGGTACATATCGATGTGGATCTATACTCTTCGACTATGGATATATTAGAATTTATTAAACCGCTTATGGTCGTCGGTACTATTTTGATATTCGATGATTGGTATTGTTTCCCACCAGGGTTAAATAAAGGTGAGATGCGGGCTGTCAAAGAGTTTACTGAAATGAATCCAGATTTTAGACTTGAGGAATGGAAGGCATACTCTACATTTGGAAAATCATTTTTTGTTTCGTCGTTACCTTAGTTTTACTTATTTAGCTTTTAATTTAATTTGTCCTTTTCCAAAAAAGCATTTTCCCTATTTCAAATAGATGTTGTTTTATTTGCAACAAGTATTATCACTGGGGCAGTTATAGCAAGAGAGCTGGGTCCTGATTTAAGAGGACTATATGCGATTATATTATTAATCCCCAGTTATGCTGAAGCATTTGGTCGAATTAAATTTGATGTTGCTAGTGTTTACTTTTTAGGTAAAAAAATAATAGCCTTAGGAGAGATGCTATTTATTTTAAATCTATTAGCAATTTTTACTAGTGTAACGCTGATCGCTATTTTCCTCTGGCAATATGATTGGATATATTTACATCTTTATAGAAATACTACGGTTGATGCACATCTTCTAACCTATACGGTTTTATGTTTAATTCCTTTACAGTTTATTAGTTTGAATTACATCTATATTTTTGTTTTTCAAGAAGATGTAAAATCATATAATCTTATGCTTTTGTTAAAAGCTTTGATTGGTTCATTTACTGGTCTTGTATTACTTGTTTTATATGATTGGGGTATCTTGGGTGTTTTGATAGGTAGTATCTCTGGTTTGTTTTTTTCAATTATTTATGGATTCATAAAAATCTCCAGAAAAGAGAAAATGATTCCTTTTTTTAATTTTCCCGTAATTCTGGAAATGATCAAATATGGTTCTCAGCACTATATTGCTGGAATTATTGGACACTTACAATTACATTTAACAAATCTATTATCTGCTTTATATCTCCTTCCATCACAAGTAGCTTTTTTTAGTATGGCAAAGGGACAAGGCGAATTGTTAACTCGTATGGTACCTAATGCTGTTGGGACACTGCTATTCTCTAAAATTTCAAAATCTAAAAATAATAGATATAAAAACAATATTACTGTACAGTCATTTCGTATTACTTTTCTCATAATTGCTATTATTAGTTTGTTTGCCATATTATTTATCAAGTCGATAGTGTTGGTGCTCTATGGAGGTGAGTACTTACCCATGATACGACCTTTTTTGATTATTCTTCCAGGTTATATTCTACTTCAGTCCACATCTGTTATTAATTCATATTTTGGAGGGATTGGTCGCCCTGATCTTTTACCAAAAATTTCTATTTTACCACTTATAATTCAAGTAGCAATTGCAGCAATATTAATGCCCACATTAGGTATTTTTGGGGCAGCTTTATCATTTTTAATATCTAGTGTATCATTATCGATTATAAAAATATTAGTATTTTGTAGATTAACTAAATTTAATATCTCAAGTTTCCTCATAAATAGAGATGATATAGATGTTCTATTACAATTCATAAAAGAAAAATTAAATACAAAAGGGATTATAAATTGAAGGTAGCATTGATAACAGGAATCACAGGTCAAGATGGATCTTATCTAGCAGAGTTCTTATTGAATAAAGGATACATCGTTCATGGTATTATGCGGCGCGCATCCTCGTTCAATACCAAACGTATTGATCATCTGATAGCTGATGAATCTAATGCTAATTGTAAATTTTATACACATTATGGGGATATGACAGATACGCTTTCTTTAATACATGTTCTTGAGAAAACTAAACCAGATGAAATTTATAACCTTGCTGCACAATCTCATGTTGCAGTGTCCTTTGAGAAGCCTGAGTACACTGCGAATTCTGACGCTTTGGGTACTTTAAGAATCTTGGAAGCAATTCGAATATTAGGAATGGAAAAAAAGTGTCGTTTTTATCATGCCTCTACATCTGAATTATTTGGTAAAGTGCAGTCTGTACCTCAAAATGAGATGACACCATTTTACCCTCGAAGTCCGTATGCTGTTGCAAAACTTTATGCATACTGGATAGTAATTAATTATAGAGAAGCATATAATTTATTTGCAGTTAATGGAATTTTATTTAATCATGAATCCCCAAGGAGAAGTAGGACCTTTGTGACAAGAAAAATAACTAACGGTCTTGCAAGAATTAAGGCAGGGTTTAATGAATGTATAAATTTGGGCAATCTTGATGCTAAGAGAGATTGGGGTCATGCGCGTGATTATGTAGAAATGATGTGGCTGATGTTACAACAAGATAAGCCAGATGATTTTGTAGTATCGACAGGATTGCAAGTTTCTGTTAAAGAATTTATAGACCTTGTAGCTGAAGCAATGGAGATTAATATTAAATGGGAAGGTGAAGGATTAAATAAGAAAGCAATAAATACTGAAACTAATAAAACAATAGTTAAAGTGAATAAAAAATATTTTAGACCGACTGAAGTTAATGATTTATTAGGTGATTCAAATAAGGCCAAAAGAAAACTTAATTGGGCGCCTAAAAGTGATTTGAAATCATTAGTCAAAGAAATGTCTGAATATGATTTAAAAAAAGCAAATTATGATTTTGAATTAAGAGAAAAAAATGATGAGAGCTAATATTCCAGTTTATGAACCTTTCATTGATTCAAATGAACAAAAAAATGTTTTAAAATGTTTAGAGGAAAATTGGATTTCTTCAAATGGTGAATTCATTCAGAAATTTGAAGAATCTTTTTGTGATTATACTGGTGCTAATTATGCTTCAACAGTATCGAATGGTACAGTTGCACTTCACTTAGCATTACTAGCTTTAGGTATTGGGCCTGGTGATGAGGTAATTGTTCCAGCCTTAACCTATATAGCATCTGTTAATTCAATCAGTTATGTAGGGGCTAAGCCTATTTTTGTGGATTCGGATATTGATACTTGGAATATGGACTTTAATAAGATTACAGATTTGATTACGCCAAAAACAAAGGCCATCATGGCTGTTCACTTATACGGCAATCCCTGCAATATGGATTCTTTGGTAAAAATATGTAAAAACAATAATTTATTATTAATTGAAGATGCTGCAGAAGCATTTGGAAGTTATTACAAGGGCCAACATGTAGGCACAATTGGCGATATTGGCACTTTTAGTTTTTTTGGAAATAAAACCTTAACAACAGGTGAAGGAGGAATGATTGTTTCAAGAGAAAAGCATTTGATTGAGTCTATCAATTTATTAAAGAATCAAGGTGTGTCGAAGCAAGGAGAATATTTTCATTCTGTAATTGGATATAATTATAGGATGACAAATATCTGTGCTTCTATAGGAGTTGCGCAAATAAAAAAAGCAGAAAAAATCCTAGCTAAGAAAAAACAATTAACTAATAATTATCAAGAAAGATTAACTGGTTATGATATCAAATTTCAAATTGATGAAAATGATTCTATTAATAGTTATTGGCTGGTATCTATTTTGATGAAAAATGAACAAAAAAAAGATGCTTTACGTAGCTTTCTCAAAGAAAAAAATATAGAGACTCGGCCGTTATTCCCATTAATAACATCTAACCCTATGTATATTAATAAACATAATTATAATGTGGCATCCACCTTGTCTAAAAGAGGAGTTAGTTTGCCAAGTTATCCCGGGTTAACTGATGAAGAGAATAATTACATTGCAGATTGTATCATTGAATTTTTAGATAATTCCTAAATTAATGGATTTAAGAACAATCAATTTTTCTAGTTTTAAAGGTTTTGATGATGCTACGATTGAGCATGACGATATTGCCCTAATTAATCAATTATTAAATAGTAGAAATGATATAGATTATAGTGGTAAGGTAGTTGAATTAGAAAAAGCATTCTCGAATTATATTGGTGTTGAACATACGTATGCATTTTTTAAAGGCAGGCAAGCTCTATCAGCCATTATTAAAGCTCTTGAACTCAAAAAAAATGATGAAATAATTGTCCCAGGTTATACTTGTATCGTAGTTGCCAATAGCATCATCAATAATGGTTTAAAACCAGTTTATTGCGATATTGAATTAGATACCTATGGACCTGAATTAGAATCAATTAAACAACTTGTAACTGCAAATACTAAAGCAATCATTACGCACCACCTCTATGGATTGGTTTCAAGGGATTATGGGAAAATATTAGAGTTTGCTGAGCGAAATAACTATTACATAATTGATGATTGTACCCAGGCTACTGGTGCAACATACAATAATAAGAAATTGGGTTATTATTCAGACGCTGCTTTTTATAGCCTTCAGCATTCTAAGGTAATTTCTTGCGGTGATGGAGGCATTGCTACAACAAATGATTACAAGATTGGAGAAAAACTTAAATCCGTTCAAATAAGATCTAAAAATGTATCCTCAACCACAATAACTAACACATTACGTACCGTTAAAAGAATATATTATTTTAATCAAAATAGATTTTTAGGAAGATTGGTCTTTAATTATTATAAAATAATGGGTTGGCGTGATCCTGATAACATTAGTAATGATGAAATTGATGGGAAGCCAGTATATGATGATACTTATAAATTGCCAAACAGTTTAGCAACACTTGCTTTAAAACAACTAAAAAAGATTGATTATTTCAATGAAAAGAGAAAAAATAACTCAAAATTATGGAGCCAGTGGAGTGCTAAGTTTGATTTATCAATACCTTTAGTTATTCAAAATAGTAAACCAATATTTTTACGATACCCAATAATGATAAATAATGGAGTAAAAGAAAAAATATTTCAAGAGTTAGGTAAGGATTTGCAAATTGGTTATTGGTTTAGTGAATACTTAGATCCGGGGCCAATTGAAAGGCAGCCTGATCCAAAAATATTACCAAATGCGACTCAAGCCATAAAAAATATTATCAATCTACCTTGTCTATGAAAAAAAATCTTTTATTTGTGGGTGCCTATCCACCTCCATATGGGGGGATAGCTAGTCATCTATATACTTTACTACCAGAATTGAAACAAAACGGTTTCAATATTACATCTGTCACTTTTTCTAAATCCGACAGAATAATAAAAACAGAAGGAATGACAAATATTTTCGTTAATAAAAAACGAAATTTTATAAGAAATATGTTTTCAGTTATTTTATTATTTATAAAATCCTTAAAATTGAAAAATGATTTAAAATTAAAAGAATTATTTATACAATGTATTTCTGCCAACTATTTAGTCAAAAAAATAGATAGATTAAAAATTGATTATATCTTTTTATATGACAATCGTGAAGGATATAATATCCCAATAATAAGAGATACTTTAAAGAATAAAATAATTATTATTTATACAATTTATGGGGATTTCTATTTGTACCCTGAAAAATACCTTAAAAATAAAGAATATTTTGATTTGATATATCATAATTCTAATCTAGTGCTATCATCTAGTGAATATTGTGCAAAATCCGCCAATAAATTATATGGTGGTAATTATAATGTAGAAGTTATTTATACTGGTGTAGATGAAAATATTTATGTCCCTAAAAGTAGTAAAATAGTAAAGTCATTTCTAAACATACCTGAATCTTCATTTGTTTTCTTTTTTCTTGGCAGGATGGATAAAAGTATGGGTATTGACTTTTTATTAGAAGTTGCGAATGATATTTTAGGCATTGCCGATAATGTCTATCTTATTTTGGCTGGTGCAAGGGGTGAATATTCTAATCAGTGTAGTGAGATATCAAATGAATATTTAAATATTCAATATCATGAGAATATACCGTTTGAACAGAAATTAGATTTCTACCATGCCTCAGATGTTTATCTTGCGCCAACAATGCAAAAGCATGCTTGTATGGGTGTATCAATAAAAGAGGCTATGGCTTGTCGCTTGCCAATTATTGCATCTAATTCTGGCGGTATTCCAGAAGCAGTAAAAGATGGAGAGAATGGGTTTATAATTAAGCCTGTTAATGGAAAGTTAGATAAAAGTAAATTTATTAACGCCACTGTAAAGCTTTATAAAGATAAAAATTTGAGGAAAGAAATGGGCAATAATGGAAGGAGTGATTTCCTAGAAAAATTTACTAATCAGACAACCACCAATCATTATCTTAATGTAATTAATCAATTCTCTAATTCTGTTTAATGCCTTATTTGCGGTAATGCAGAATTATTTTTGTAAAATAAAAATTGATTCAAAATAATATTAAAAAAATGAGTAATAAAAATATAAGAATCAATTTCTCGAATGTTTTCGTTAATTATACCGTATCAATAAAGATTTTCATTTGAATAGAATTAAACTAAAAAAAGTAAAAGAATTTCGAGTTAGCTGTCAAATGATAGATGAGTAGAAAAAAATTTGCTAATGAAATAGCATATCGTGAAATAAAGAAAATTTATTTAAAGCATTGATTTAAGTTTTTCCCCAATGAATTTCGAAAAAAAAATTATTAAAAATAAAGAAGATATAAAAAAAGGCATTAATACTCTCTCAAAAAATCTTATAAAAATTTATCCGGAAGGTGATGTTGATTTAATTTTACTTAATCATGCTCCTAAATACTTTTCTAAAGATTTAGCTGATAGTTTAAGAATAGATGTAAGAATCCAAAAATTAGAATTTGATAATTACGAGGCCAAAACTAGAAGTGGGGAAGTAAAAATTACAAAAGACCTTGAGTATCCAATCTGTGGGAGGAATGTGATTCTTACTGATGGGATAATCATCTCTGGAACAACTCATGAATACCTATGTAATATACTTAACCAAAGATTACCAAAGTCTTTAGCAATAGCATCTATTGCATCAAAACCAAAATTATTAAAAAAGAATCTGCCACCATGTTATACACTATTTCATTTTTCTGATGAAATAATAGAGGGGTATGGAATGGGCTCAGCTGAGCTAAGTAAAAAGAAGTGTTTATTTAATGTTAGATAAGGTTTATTTAAAGCTTATCAATGTATTCAGCGACAGTAAATGATTTAACATGTGTGGTATTGTAGGATCACTTTCTTTTAATAGCAGTTCATTCAAAATAACTGAACCATTCATAAATGAAATGCGTGATTCTTTAACCCACAGAGGCCCGGATGGATTTGGGACTTGGATAAGCGATAAAAATCAGGTTGGTTTGGGACATAGACGTTTATCAATAATTGATTTATCTCATGCTGCCGGGCAGCCCATGAGTAATGAGGACAACACGCTTTGGTTGACATATAATGGAGAAATTTATAACCATGCAGAAATTCGTAAAGAACTTGAATCATTAGGCTATAATAAATGGAAAACAGACCATTCCGATACAGAGGTTATTTTATATGCTTTTCAGCAATGGGGTATTGATTGTATTCATCGTTTTCGTGGCATGTTTGCTTTTGGTCTATGGGATGAAATAAATCATGAGCTTTGGCTAGTTAGAGATCGGATAGGTATTAAACCATTATATTATTCTATACATAATAATCGTATAAACTTTGCCTCCGAAATTAAGGCACTCCTGAAAGACCAAGATCAGCATCGTTCTGTTAATGAAGAGTCATTTTTTCATTATATGACATTTTTCACAACTCCAGCGCCAGAAACCCTTTTTAAGGGGATTAAAAAACTTCAAGCTGGTAATTGGCTTAGAATCAGCGCTGATGGGACTTTGCGTGAACATCGATACTGGGACGTGTTAGATCACACCAAATCAATGGAAGGGATTCCAGAGGAAGAAATTAGCGAAATGCTTCTTTCAGAGCTTCGCATATCGGTGAACTTGCGAAAAGTTAGTGATGTTCCTATCGGTGTTTTTCTTTCTGGTGGAATTGATTCAAGCACTAATGCTGCACTTTTCTCAGAAAATGGTGATAGGGTCAATACATTTACCATTGGCTATGATAGGGAATATGCAAGCTATCAGAATGAGTTAGTTTACGCAAAGATGATGGCAGAAAAAGTAAATGGATATTACAATGAAAAGTTATTATCAATTGATGATTTACTAAACTATTTACCTAATATGGTATCCTCTCAGGATGAGCCAATTTCTGATCCAGTATGTGTTCCATTATATTATGTTTCCAAACTAGCAAAAGAAAATGGTATCACTGTTTGCCAGGTAGGTGAAGGTGCAGATGAGTTATTTTGGGGCTATGATAATTGGAAAAGGTTTTGGTTAGCACAAAAATATAATGATTTTCCAATACCAAGAATAATTAAAAGAACATTTCTATTGGGAATGGAATATTTAGGAATGAAAAATAGTTTCAAATATGAAGCACTGCGTCGCGGTTGTGCTGGGCAACCACTTTTTTGGGGTGGAGCCATTGCTTTTACAGATTCACAAAAACAAAATATGTTGTCTTCTCGTTTGAAAAAATATTTTTCAAATTACTCCTCCTGGGAAGTTATAAAACCAATTCGTGAAAACTTTGAAGAAAATGCATATGAAAAATCTAATTTAAATTGGATGACTTATCTTGATCTTAGGCTTAGACTTCCAGAGTTGCTTCTAATGCGTGTCGATAAAATGAGTATGAGCGTAGGTCTAGAAACACGCGTACCTTTTCTTGATCACAAATTTGTAGAACTTGCAATGAGTATTCCTGAATCTATTAAAACAAAAAATAAAGAGAAAAAAGCAATACTAAAACAATCTGTACGTAATCTTATTCCAAGTGAAATCATTGACAGACCTAAACAGGGTTTTGGAGTGCCGGTTTACGAATGGTTCTTCGATAAATTAGGTGAAAAAGCAAAAAATGACTTATACAGTTTTACAAAGAAAACTGACTATCTCTCCCAAAATTCAATTGATGTGCTATTCCAAAAAAAAGAAATGTTGCAAATTTGGCATATTTTAAATTTTGCGATGTGGTATAATAGGTATATTGATAACACTAATTAAATTGTTGTGATTTACTAAATGCCTATTAGATGTAGCAGTTAACTAGTAATAATCGGCTTATAATTAGTTAATGAACCTCCTTTATTAATTTGCGATTAATTTAGAATAAAGTGGAAACTCTAAATCGTATAAAATCAAAATTTGCAATTATCATTCAAGAATCAGGTTATAGAGGTCTATTCAAGCGGGTTAAAAATCGCATATGCCGGTTTTTGAATCAGTTTTATAAAAAATTTATAGATTATTATTTTTGTACTTATCCTCAAAACATTGATTGCTTAGGATTGTCAGATAAAAAAATAAATATTAATTATAAAGTTTATCCAAAACACATTATACCAAAAAATATATTAACGCATTACATTGCTCATCGTTTTGACCTCCTGGGTTCAGGTTGGCGTCAAATTTATTATGATATGAAATGTCAGGGCTTGATGGGTTATCAATATTTTACAAATTCAGATATACGGGTTGATAAAGATGGTATTTGGCTCAAAAATCAAATTAATCATTCAAACATAGTTAGTGCACAAAAGATATGGAAACAAATAGATTCCGATTATAAACCTATTGATTGGCAACTTGATTTTAAGTCTGGTTATCGTTGGTCTGAAAAAACTTGGTATAAAGATATTCAATATGGCCACCAAAGAGGCGTAGATATAAAAGTACCTTGGGAATTGGCTAGAATGCAACACCTGCCTCAAATGGCGCTTGAGTGTTTGGTTTTATCAGATAATTCAAAACAAAAAAATTTATTGAAAAATGAATTTCGTAACCAAATACTTGATTTTATAGCAACTAATCCTCCGCGTTATGGCGTCAACTGGGTTTGCACTATGGATGTTGCAATTCGTGTTTCAAATTGGTTACTAGCATATGATATAATGACTAGTTCTGGGATCAAATTTGATAGTGAATTTAAAAATATCTTTGTTGAGAGTATCTATTCTCATGGAATTCACATTATTTCAAACCTAGAATGGAATAATAATCGAGGAAATCATTATTTAGCAAATATAGCCGGATTAGTTTTCGTTTCAACCTATTTGTCTTCTTCAAGTGAAACTGATGCTTGGCTTACTTTTGCAATACAAGAGCTAATAAATGAAGTTGATCGCCAATTTTATCCTGATGGCACAAATTTTGAAGGTTCTACTAGCTATCATCGCCTTTCTGCAGAGATGGTGCTTTTTTCCACTGCTCTATTATTGGGTTTAACTAAAAAAAGACAACAAAAACTTAAGGGATATAACTGCAATAAATTAAAGATTGGAAATAAAAATCCAGTTTTTAAAGAAGGCCCTTTGCCAATGTATGAGTTTCCAAATAATAAAGGATTACAGAATGGCTTAACTCCTTTCCCACCTTGGTATTTTGAACGTATTGAAAGAATGGTTGAGTTTGTTTTAGATATATCTAAGCCTTCTGGGCATATACCACAAATAGGGGATAATGACAGTGGGCGTTTTTTTAAGCTTAAACCAGAATACGAAGTAAAAACAACAAAAGAAACAAAAGATACTTACACTAATCTTTTTGGTTACAACGAAATGTTAGATGGTGAAATATATTTTTTAGAGGATCATTTAAATGCCCGTCATATTATAATTTCTGGATTCGCGTTATTCAATAGAGATGACTTTGCAAATAGTCTAGGCGGTCATGAAGAAGCTGTAAAGTCTCCTGATTACTATATTATTAAAGCAATGATGGGCAATGCAAATTTAAATTTAAAACAATTAGATAATCGGAAAGGTAAACCTAGTCTTTATTGTCGTCCTAATTCTGAAGATCATTTTAAAAAATTAGTTAAAAAGCTTGAGTATAAATCAAATAATGTACTAGTCTACCGATGTGGGAATAGTAATTTGGATATTCCAAATAATCTTAAAATAAAATCATATCCTGATTTTGGGCTATTTCTTTACAAATCAAATGAATTTTATCTTACAGTTCGTTGTTGGCCAGGGGAAAAACCTTTCATTGCTGGTCATATGCATTTAGACCAATTCTCAATTGAATTAATAATGGGCAATAAAGTGTTTATTTCTGATCCAGGCTCTTATATTTATACACCCTTACCTGACTATCGTAATCAATATAGGTCAGCAGAGGCACACTTCACTCCTTTTTTAACTAGTCAAAATCAATTAGACTTAATGGAGAATGACTGTTTTTGCCCTATTGTACCTATCCCTTTTAAACCAACATATTTTGGACCAAAAGGATTTTTAGTAGAGGGTGATAAAAATTATCCTTTTAATTATTATTTAGTTCAACTAAAAAAAGATAAGATAAAAATTTATTTTTCTGGTTTTGATAGAGATCATTTGACCCCATTAAATAGATTGTCAAGGTCTATTGGCTATGGAATTTTATTGAAATAAATTTTAAATAAATACCTAAAATTTTTATGATTCACACACTAAATAAAATCGGTTTCTATCTACTCTTAGTACTTTTATCTGCCATTCCTTTCCATTTTAAAGCATCTGAACTTGGTATTCCTGTATATTATCGTGAAATAATATCTTCAGGTTTTATTTTACTTCTTTTTATTAATTTGCTAAATCTAAAACCATTCCCGTTAAAAATTAGAAAAGAGGTTTTTTTCCTAATTTTGTTTCCTTTTCTTTTAAGCTTATCTGCACTTTATGACCCCATGGAATCTCTATATAATGATGAGGTATCTATTTATGATATTACTAATGTAGAAGGAAATTTAGATCCAAGGCTTTATGTATTAAGAAACTCATTATTATATCTGCCAATGGTGTTTTATTTTGCATTGAGAGGTATCAGCATAGAAGAAATAAATAAAATAGCAATATTATCTATAATAGTAGCACCATTCAGTGTGCTCTTTTATCTAATTAATATTTTAGAGAGTAAAGAATTATCAGTATTTCTACTAGGTGAAATGAGTGAAAAATCAGGCATTGCTATAGAATATAACTCATATGTTCCATATTTAAGTTTTCCTGTTATTTCAGGAATATATTTATTGCTAGGAAAACACAATTCATTAACAAAGTTATTAACTATAATTGCAATTTCATTTGTAACTATTTTTATAATCCTATCAACTAGCCGACAAACGTTAATGTTTATAATCATTTCATGTTATTTATTTATTGTTCTAAATAGGTTTGAAAAAAACTATAAAAAAATAATTTTACCATCTATTGCAATATTAATTGGCCTGATGATTTATCAAATATTGCTTTCGGGATATGCTATAGATCATCGTATTGTGGAAAAATATACTATTAATGCTTTAAGTCTTGATAGAGTAAAAATTCTTCATGACTCTTTTTTAGTTCTTCAGCCATTTGAATATTTAACAGGGGCTGGATTAACTAGCGTATTAGTTTCGGGACCTCATAATGATTATATGAGGTGGATGCAAAGAGTCGGCATATTTTTTATGATAATTTCTTTCATCCCATTCTATTCAGCTGCATTTAAATGCTTTTTAAAAAGGAATCGTAATAATAATGACCTAGTCACACTTTACTTAGGATTAGCGATATTTTTTATCATTTATCATTCTTTTTTTGGTTATCCAAGAGAAGATGCTTACCAAGCTGTTTGGTCTTTTCTAGGGATTACAATGTGGCTTGCTTACACAAAACAAAAATCAAACATTAGATTATTAAAAGAATGAATATCCACTACATCTGTTTAATAACAATATGAAAATACTTATTATAAGTTACACCTACTCGCCAGCAGTAGGACCTCGGTCTATTAGGTGGGAAGCTTTGGCAAATCACTGGTCAGAAAATGGACATGATGTTTCTGTTATTACGGCAACTCATTCTGATAATGATGTAAGTAAAAACGGCGTAGAGGTGATACGTGTTCCAGAAAATTGGATTGGACGGATACGTAGTAGATTATTAAAGTCAGGAGACCATAATAATGAAGTAAGAAAAGATAATAAAGATGCTATCACTGAAAATTATCAGAATAATCTAGTTAACCTATTTATTCTGAGATTGAAAAGTCTAGTTAAAATAGTTTATGAAATATTTTTGAAAAATTTTCATTGGCCTGACTATGCATGGTCTTGGATTGTTAAGGCACGTAAAGCAACCATTTCACATTTGAAATCAAAAGGTAATTGTGATGTACTTATTTCTGTTTCCCATCCATTTAGTGGACACTTAGTAGGTATATATGCAAAAAGGTTTTTTCCAAAATTAAAATGGATAATGGATATGGGAGACCCTTTTTGTTTCCTTGTTCAATCGCAACCAAATAATTTTAAAATATATGGAAAACTAAATAAGATAATTGAAGGAAAATGTTTTGATATTTCTGATGGAATGGTTGTCACCACACCAGAAACAAAGAATGAATACATAAGAATTTTCCCAAACATTCATATTAAAATGAAAGTCATTCCACCACTGATAAGCAATGAAGCCAGTTATTTTATTAGGAAAAATAAAAAAGACAATACTAACAAAAATAGTATCTTAAAACTGGTTTTCATTGGCACGCTTTATGCAAGCATTAGGCATCCTAGAAACTTAATAGAATTATTAGATGCATCTAGTTATAAAGTTAAAAAGAAGATTGAAGTACATTTTGTTGGGCCAAGAAATGATATTGATATTTCTTTATTTGATCCTAAAAATATATCAATTTATTTTCAGGGCCTTGTCAATAGAGAAACAGCTTTAAAATATATGCTAGATTCTGATGTCTTAGTAAACATAGGAAATTCAACTAGATTTCAATTGCCGTCAAAGCTAGTTGAATATACTTGTACCGGCAAGCCAGTGTTAAATATTTCATCGATTGCTGAAGACTCATCATCAACATTTTTATCTACCTATCCATTCTCTAAAACGATTTTTATTAAAAAAAGAGTAAAAAATGAAATGATTAATGAAGTTGCTAATTACCTTAATTCATTGAAATCTATTGAGTCAGGTTTTATCGACTCTTGGATAGAAAAACACCAAACATCTAATATCGCGAAGCAGTATGAAGCTCTATTTTCATAGATATAAAGAAAGAAAGTTGGAATTCTATATTATCGGAAATTCATTACAAAATGTTTAAAGAAGATTCTGCAAATATATTAATTTACATACAGCATAACCTATTCATACATAAAACACAAAAAAATTAAAAATCAATGAAAGCATTAATTCTTGTTGGAGGAAAGGGAACTCGGCTCAAGCCTTATACAACTACAATACCCAAACCATTACTACCTGTAGGAGATATACCAATTTTAGAGATTATTCTCAAGCAACTGAAAGGGGCAGGCATTGATGAGGTTGTCCTCGCTGTAGGGCATATGTCTCAACTTTTTGAATCGTTTTTTGGGGATGGCCATCGTCTTGGAATTAATATTACATATTCATTTGAAGATAAACCTATGGGGACTGCTGGAGCTATTGCATTTGCATTAGATAAGCTAGGAGATGATTTTATTGTAATGAATGGTGATTTATTAACCACATTGAACTATGGTAAAATGTTGAACTATCATCAAAAAAATAAAGCCGGTGGTACAATTGCTATTTTTCATCGTGAAATAAAAATGGAGTTTGGAGTTATAGAGTCTAATTCTGACGGGCGCCTAAAAAACTATACTGAAAAACCTAGTTATTTTTTTGACTTTGGTATGGGTGTAAATATTATAAATAATAAAGCAATAAATCCATTACTGAAAAAAGGTGAGTATCTTGATATGCCTGAATTGATGCTACGTTTAAAAGCAAATGGAAGTCCGGTATATTGTTACCAAGAAGATTGTTTCTGGCTTGATATGGGGTGTCATGCGGATTATGAAAAGGCAAATGAAGTTTTCGAAAAAAATAAATATGATTTTTTACCTTCTATTTAATCATTGATTTTTTAGGTTAGTAAGAAAAATATACTATATTTTTAAATTGATAATAACAACCTCAAATGAAAATACTTAATGTCGTTCAATCTGTAGATGAAAAAACAGGAGGCGGTGCAACAGAGCGTGCAAGGCAACTAAGTCTTCATTTATCAAGAATAGGTCACGACGTTACCCTTCTAACGACCAATTGTATATTATCTTCATCTTCAGCAAAATCTCTTTCTAACCTAAAATTGGTTCCATTACCATGTTTTAATAAAAGGTTTTATGCCCCATGGCCTTTGATTTGTAAAGTAAATAAATTGATTAAAGAGTCTGATGTAGTTCATCTTTTTAGTCATTGGGTTTTGATAAATGTTATTGTATATCTTCTGGTCAAAATTAATAAAAAACCTTATGTTGTCTCTCCACTAGGAGCTTTGCCAATTTTTGGTAGATCTGAGTTTCTTAAAAGAATTTATAATTTTGTCATAGGTAAAAAAATGATACAAAATGCAAACTATTCTATTGTCGCAACACTAAATGAGTTGCAAGCATTAAAATTGTATAACGTTGATAAAAAAAATGTGATTCATATACCAAATGGGATTAATGAAGATGATTATAAAATTAAAAATGATAATAGCTTTAAAGCTAGGTTAGGGTTAGATAACCACCCTTATGTGCTATTTATCGGTCGATTAAATCCTATCAAAGGTCCAGACCTTATTTTAGAAGCTTTTTGTAATATCAAAGATATTCATCCTAATCTTCACCTCGCATACATAGGACCTAATGAAGGTATGTTAGATAATCTTATAAAAATTACTAGAGAACATGCAGTTACAGATCGTGTCCATTTCTGCGGTTATGTAAGTCGAGAAGATAAAGCTAGAATTATCCAATCTTCACAATTTTTAATTATTCCTTCGAGGCAAGAGGCTATGTCAATAGTCGTTTTAGAAGCAGGGATTTGCGGAAAACCAGTATTGATTACAGACCAATGTGGTTTTGATGAAATTGAACATTTAGGCGGAGGTTTAGTTGTTAGTGCGGATATAGCTGGTCTATCTCAGGGAATAAATAACATGCTAAATCAAAAAGAAAATTTTTTGTTAATGGGTACCAATTTGCAGAAAAGTGTAAGACAAAAATATTTATGGTCTATTGTTGCAGATAGACATGTTACCATTTTTAATACATTCAACAATTCATAATTGATTAATAATACTTTTTATATAAGTTATCTGATTTTACACTCCATTAATAAAATTCTATGAAAAAAGTTTTTGTTCAAGGTCTCGGTTTTGTGGGTTCGGCAGTAGCGACTGCAATTTCAATATCCAAAGATAATCAAGGTAGACCTTTATATTCTGTTTATGGTGTTGATTTGCCTACTAAAATTGGACTTGAAAGGGTAATTGCACTTAATAATGGGGAGTTCCCATTCCCAACAAGTGATGAGAGTCTCATAAAAGCAGTTTCTGAATCACATCTTTATGGGAATCTGGTAGCGACTACCAATCAAAATAAATTTGGGGAAGCTGACATAGTAATTGTTGATTTACCTTTGGATATCACATACTTAGATAATGAGCCTCAACTAGAGTTTAGCGATTTTACTTCTGCTATTAGAGTTTTAGGCCAGCAGGTACAACAAAATACTTTGATAATAGTAGAGACAACAGTTCCGCCGGGGACTTGTGAAAAGATTGTTTTACCAACTTTAAAAAATGAATTTAAAAAACGAGGCCTTAATCCAGAAGCTGTTTTATTAGCTCATTCTTATGAAAGAGTTATGCCTGGTGATAATTATCTTTCCTCAATTACTGATTATTGGAGAGTATATTCAGGTCATACTAAAGAAGCTGCAGATGTTTGCGAGCATTTCCTTAATACTATAATAAATATTGATGAATATCCTCTAACGCGATTATCTACAACTACAGCATCAGAAACTGCAAAAGTTCTAGAAAATACATATAGAGCTGCAAATATTGCGTTTATTGATGAGTGGACAAAATTTGCAGAAACAATAGGAATAGACTTATTTGAAGTATTAGATGCAATAAGAAAAAGGCCAACTCATTCAAATATTCGTTTTCCAGGTCTTGGGGTAGGGGGTTATTGTCTTACAAAGGATCCTACCCTTACACCTGCTGCAGCTTCTCAGTTATTTAATAAGAAATTAGATTTTCCATTTTCAAATATGACTGTAAAGATTAATCATAACATGCCATTACACACAGTGAATCGTATTACTTCTTTACTAGGTGGAAGCCTAAAAGGAAAACACTTATTAATCTGCGGCATTAGCTATCGGCAAGATATTGGAGATACTAGATTTTCACCGACTGAAATGTTAGTTCGAGAATTACTCTTAAAGGGGGTAAAAATTACTTGCCATGATCCTTATGTAACTTTTTGGGATGAATTAGATATAAAACTTGAAAAAAAGTTGCCTTCCCCCAAAGATTTTAATGCTGTTATTATGACTGTTCCCCATAAAGAATATAAAAAAATAGACTTAAGTAAATGGATTAAAACAGGAAATATTATATTAGATGCTAACTCAGTTTTGAATAAGCAACAAATAAGAACTGCGCGCGACTGCGGCGCAGTGGTTGAGTCTATCGGTAAAGCAAATGGATTATGAGTAAAAAAGTATTAATTACAGGTGGTGCTGGATTCATTGGTATTCACTTAGTGAATAAATTATTAGACGAAGGGTTTTCAGTCGATATTGTTGACAATTTTTCAAGAGGTAAAGATGATAATGCTTTGAAAAAAACACTAAAACTAAATAGGGGGAGATTATTATTTATTGATTTATTAAATATTGATGCAGTCCAGAAATTAGATAAGGACTACGATTTTATTTTTCATCTTGCGGCGATAATAGGAGTTGCCCATGTTATGAAGAAACCATTTAATGTTCTAAATGATAATATTCAAATGTTAGTCAATGTTATTGACCTAGCGAAAAAACAAACGAATCTTTCACGTTTGTTTTTTTCTTCAACCAGCGAAGTCTACTCTGGCACTATGAATTATTTTGACTTAGCTATTCCAACCCCAGAGACTGCGCCCTTAACCGTTAGCGATCTTTCTCTTCCTCGATCTTCATATATGTTATCCAAAATTTACGGTGAAGCCCTATGCCATCAGTCACAGATTCCTTTTACTTTATTTAGACCCCATAATATTTATGGTCCTCGTATGGGAATGGCTCACATTATCCCCGAACAATTAAAAAAGTCCTACTTTGCGAAAAATGGTGAATATATTCCAGTTTACTCAACAAACCATACTCGTTCTTTTTGTTATATTGATGATGCTATAGAGCTAATATGGTGTATGATAAATAATCAAGAATGTGAGGGTAAAACCTTAAACCTAGGTTCGCAATCTCAAGAAATCACAATCAAAGAAGTAGTAAAAATCTGTTTTGAGACTGTTGGTAAAAATTTAAAAATTGACTCTTTACCAGCTCAGGAAGGCTCACCCTTAAGAAGGGCGCCAGATATGGAATTAACAACTAAATTGACTAACTATGAATCTCAGATTGATTTAAAAGAAGGCATTGCACTTACTTATAAATGGTATAGAAAAAATGTTTTTGAAAAAGAAATAAATTAATTGTCTATTTTAGCTAAAACATTAATTCTTAATTAAAGCAGGATGATTACATATTTTCACAATAGTCTTAAGTGAAAGCTTACAGAAAAAAAATATTATTTATATCGGATAATTTTCCTCCGGAAACTAATGCTGCCGCCTCAAGAGTATATGAACGAGCGGTATATTGGAAAAATTGGAATATTGATTTTCAAATTCTTACATCGTTCCCAAATAGATACCAAGGAAAGAGTCATCCAGGGTACGCAAATTCTCTTTATAAAAGAGATCTATATAGGAATATTAATACTATTAGAGTGAAGACATTTGTTTCCGCAAGACCAAGCATAATATTCAGGACTTTACATCAATTATCTTTTATGATAACTTCATTTATAGGTGGTTTATTTGAAAAAAAAATAAATGTAGTAATTGTTACTACTCCACAGTTTTTTTGTAGTATATCGGGCTTACTTTTATCTAAAATAAAACGAGTACCAATAATTCTTGAAATTGCTGATATCTGGAGCGATGCTATAAAAGGAACCCTGATATCCTCTGGTTTCTTTTTTCAAATCATCAGGTCCTTTGAAACTTTTATTTATAATAAATCTGATGCATTGGTTGTTTTAACAAAAGGATTTAAAGAGGAAATTATAAAAAGGGGAATAGATAAAAGTAAAATTTACGTAATTAGGAATGGCGTAAATAAAATGTCTAATTTTAATTCAGAAGATTCTGAAACCTTAAAAAATAAATTAAATTTAAATAATAAGAAGATTATAGGTTATATGGGAGCACATGGCTATGCACAAGATTTAGAAAATGTAATTAAAGCAGCAAAAATTTTGGAGGATGCAAACCCTAATATTGTTTTTTTATTTCTTGGAGATGGTGATGAAAAAACCAAGTTAAAAAAATTGAGCAAAGGTTCAAAAAACATATTATTTTTAAAAGCAGTTAGTAAAGCAGAGATACCAAATTACCTTTCTTTATTTACAATTGGATTAACTCATTTGAAAAATGAAAAACTTTTTGAAAATACAATACCTTCAAAAATTTTTGAAATGATGTCTGCCGGGTTACCTATTTTATTAGTATCTCCTAAAGGTGAAGCATCAGATATTGTATTAGATAATGATGTAGGAATATGGGTTCCTGCTGGAAACCCTAGTTTATTAGCAGAAGAAATTTCAAATTTGCTAGAATTTGATGATGACTTATTAAAATTTTCGAAAAACTCATTAAATAAATCTTCATTATTTAAAAGAGATAGACAGGCTAAAGAAATGCTTAAAGTTGTGGATATAATTCTTAATTAGCATTGATTCTACATCTACCATAATACATTAAAATAAAACTATGACTAAATACCAACAAATTATCAAAGTTCTAAGATATTTCAGGCTTTTTGGGATAAGCAGAACCTTATATAAAATATATTTATTGTCTCATAATAAAAGTTCCGAACAGTTTAAAGGGGATATTCTGATTTCAAATTCGAAAAATAAAAGTTATTCATCTGTAGCTATAATCGGATGTGGCTCTTTTGCCTTTTCAAATATATGCTTTTTTTTATACAAGTCAGATAGAAGAAGTTTAAGGTATGCTTTTGATATAGATAAAGCTAAAGCTCTTAATCTGTGCAAAACCTATAATGGTTATGCTGCCATAAGCAATTTTGAATATATAATTAATGATGACAAGGTAAAGATAGTCTATATTGCGTCTAACCATTCTTCCCACGCAGAATACGCTATCAAATGTTTAAACAAAAATAAAAGCGTGCATATAGAGAAACCTCATGCTGTAAATGAAGACCAGCTTAAGCAACTTATTTCAGCTGCAAAAAAATCATCGGGCAATTTATTTTTAGGATTTAATAGGCCAAAAAGCAAGATGGCAAAAGATGTAATTAAAAAATTAGATAGCGCGGATGGGTCAATTTCAATGAGTTTTTTTGTGGTGGGGCACAAACTAGATATTGGTCATTGGTATTTCTCAACCAAAGAAGGTGGAAGGGTACTTGGAAACCTTTGCCATTGGACAGACCTTTCTTTGCATTTAATTAATAGAAAGGAAAATGCTTTTCCTTGTAAAATAAAGTCAATCAGTGGAGATGACCCCAATTCAAATTTTGTTGTATCTACAGTTTTTAACGATGGGAGTTTGGTAACATTTAATTTTTCTGCAAAAGGATATAGTTTTGAAGGCGTAAGAGAATTTATTCAGATTCATAAAGGTGAACTACTTATACATCTTAGAGATTTCCAAAAATTAGAAGGTTGGAAGATGAATAAAGTTTTTAAAACTAATTTATTCTTTAGAAACCAGGGACATGAAGCTAATATTCTTAATTCTTATTATGGAATTGATAAAATAAATGGCGGGGAGGATTTACAATATGTATATGATACAGGCTATTTTATGCTAAAGGTTAAAGAGTCTATTGAAACTGGAGATGAAGTAATTTGCAATCCAATAAAAATTAAAAATATCCAATAAATATTATGAAGCAAGTTTTCCAAAATATGAAAAATGGCAAACCCGAACTAGTTGATGAGCCTATTCCAATGAGCAAAAACGGTGAGGTAATTATTAAAGCTCATAAAACATTAATTTCAAAAGGCACAGAAAAAATGCTTACTGATTTTGGTAAATCAAATTTAATTGGTAAAGCTTTGAAACAACCTGAAAAAGTTAAATTGGTCTTAAATAAAATTAAAACTGATGGTATAGCACCAACCTTAGAATCTGTAAATACTGTACTAAATAAGCCATTAAAGATGGGCTATTGCCATGTCGGTTCAGTTTTAGATAATGGAAATACAAATTATTTCATTGGAGATCGAGTAGTCTCCAATGGGAGCCATGGAGAGGTTACAAGGGTTCCTTACAATCTAACAGCAAAAATTCCAGAAAATGTTAGTGACGAAGCAGCTTCATTTACTGTTTTGGGGGCAATCGCACTTCAAGGTATTAGACTTATTTCTCCAACCATAGGTGAGACAATTGTTGTTTCTGGTTTAGGCTTAATTGGATTATTAGCTGTACAGATTTTGAAAGCTAATGGTTGCAGAGTGATTGGTATTGACCTAGATACTAGGAAGTGTGATCTTGCTAAAGAACTTGGTGTAGATGTAATAGATATCTCAAAAAATAATGATGTTATAGGTCTATGTAAAAATTTTACAAATGGTATTGGGGTTGATGCTGTTTTAATAACAGCAAGTTCAAAAAGTAATGAAATTATTCATCAATCTGCCCAAGCTTGTAGAAAAAGGGCAAGAATAGTCTTGGTGGGAGTTATTGGACTCGAATTAAAGAGAGAAGACTTTTATGATAAAGAACTTTCCTTCCAAGTGTCCTGCTCATACGGTCCTGGTAGATATGAAGAAAAATATGAAAACAAAGGGCTTGATTATCCAATTGGTTATGTGCGTTGGACAGAAAAAAGAAATTTTGAAACTATTTTAAATCTTCTTTCAGAACGATTAATTAAAACCGAAAAATTAGTCACCCATAGATTTACTTTAGATGATATAGAAAAAGCATATGGTGAATTAGAAAATGAAAATTCATTAGGAATTATTTTAGACTATGAACAAGAAATCATTGATTTGGAAAACTCTAGGAAGGTATTAATTAATGATAAAGAAGATTCGTTGTCGCCTTCCAAGAATATAAATATTTCTTTTATAGGTGCGGGTAATTATGCAACAAGATTCTTAATGCCTAATTTCAAAAAAAATAAATCTAATTTAAAAACTATAGTGACTAGTGGAGGATCTAGTGCAGTTCAAAGCGCAAAAAAATTTGGATTTGAAAATGCATCTACAAATATAGATGATGCCTTAAATGAGGAAACAGATACTCTAGTTATTGCCACTCAGCATAATCTACATGCGAATCAAGTTATTTTAGGTTTAAAACATAATAAAAATATTTTTGTTGAGAAGCCTTTAGCTTTGACAAAAAGTGAACTATCTAAGATTTCTAATATTTATGAAAAAATGATTAATCCTCCAACTCTTATGGTTGGGTTTAATAGAAGATTTTCTCCGTTTGTAAAAAAAATAAAAAATCTTATAGATAAAAAACATTCTCCAAAATGTTTTATTTTTACAATGAACGCTGGTTATATATCTCCAAAACATTGGACTCAACAATCTGATAAAGGAGGTGGACGTATTATAGGTGAAGCATGTCACTATATTGATTTAATGCTTTATTTATCAAATTCATCTATAGAATCATGGTCTGCAATTGGAGCTGAAGATAATAATAAAAACACTGTAAATGATGACAGGGTAATCATAAATCTAAAGTTTGAAAATGGATCAATTGGCTCTATTCATTATCTGTCAAATGGTGGTCCATTTCCTAAAGAAAGAATAGAAGTGTTTTGTGATAATAGTGTTCTTCAACTTGATAATTTTAAAAAGTTAAAAGGTTTTGGTTGGAAAGGGTTCAGTTCAATGAGAAGTTTCTATCAAGATAAAGGACAAAAACAATGTATAAAAGAATTTATAGATTGTATAATACTAAAAAATAATCCTCCAATTCCATTCTCTCAAATAAAGGAAGTTTCCCAAACCTCTATTGACATAGCTAGTTTTTTAAGACCTCAACAAAAATAAATTTTATTTCTATCAGAAAACTACTTCTTTATTATCACACAATAAAATTCTTAAGGCTCTCCCAAATAATATACAGAGTCTTTTATTTCATAAGGCCAAAAGTAAAAGAAAATATTTTTAAATCATCTATAAGAAATCCTAAAAATGAATGGATTAAAATTCAAAATTTTAGATCGTCTGAGCTAAATAAAAACAATTATATTACTCTTCTTGGTGAGAAGGGTAGTGCTACTGATTGGTCTCCAGAAAAATCTTTATTATGGAGATATCATTTACATTATTTTGATTATTGTTCAGACATATCGGATGAAAATCTAGACCTAATTAATCATAATATGCATGATTGGATTAAAAACAATATATTTTCAGAAAGCCCTGGATGGGATTCATATCCCATCTCCATAAGAATTGTCAATTGGATTAAGTTCAGTTTAAATGGGAATAATTTATCAGAAGAGGTAATAGATAGCATTGGCTCACAAGCATACTATCTGTCTAAGAATATAGAATACCATTTATACGGTAATCATCTTCTGAGGAATGCTAAAGCACTATGTTTTGCAGGAATATTTATTAATTCAAAGTACTCAAAAGAATGGTTAAAAAATGGACTAGCAATTCTTGATCAGGAAATTGATGAACAAATTCTCAAAGATGGAGCCCATATAGAATTAAGTCCAATGTACCACTCTAATTGTCTTGAAGATTTTTTGGATTTAATAAATCTATTTAGGGCCTACGAATCTTCAGAATTAAAAAGTATTGAAAAAAAATTAGAACAATCAGTTATAATAATGATGAATTGGTTAGATAAAATGTGCCATCCAGATGGAGAAATCTCATTTTTTAATGATTCCGCAATAGGTATTGCTCTGAAACCAAGTTTAATAAATCAGTATTCAAAACAATTATCAATCAACCAGTTTATAAAAGAAAAAAATGAGGTTACATGCTTTAATGATTCAGGATATATTATAGTAAATAATAATCAATATAAATTAATCTGCGATGTCGGTGAAATTGGTTGCAAATATGTTGCTGGACATGGGCACGCTGATATATTATCCTTTGAATTATCCGTTTCAAATAAACGACTAATAGTGAACTCAGGAACTTCTATTTATGGTAACTCTGAATTAAGAATTAATCAAAGAAAAACTAAATCTCATAATACTATAGAAATTAATGGTAAAGATTCATCGGAGATATGGAATGGTTTTAGAGTTGGAAGAAGAGTTTCACCATTTGATATTGAGATTAAAGGCAACACGATAAAAGCCTCTTATAAAAGTTATAAGAGATTATTAAATTATCATACCCATACAAGAGAGTGGAAAACCTCAATAGATAAAATAGAAATTTTTGATAAAATAGAAGGGAATTTCTTTTCAGCAAATAGTTATTTTCACTTTCATCCGGATATAACAATTACACTTGAAAATAATATATTACGACTCTTTGATAAGGCCACATCATGTGATTTTAAATTATTTGTTGAGGGTGCTGTCATAAATGTAGAAGATTCTTTTTGGTATCCGGAGTTTGGGGCAAAGATACCCAATAAGAAGATAATGCTTGATTTAATTGATGGATATTCAAAGCTTACAATTGGATTTTAACCTTATATAATAAAAAGCTAGAGATAAATATTATGGAAAAAATAATTCTGGATAATCCGAAAAATTGGCCTGAGGAAGTACGTGTTGTACTCGAAAAAGCCCATGTTGACGATAGAGGTTATATACAATGTCTAACAAATGTTCCGACTAGAAATGTAACCTACATTTTTTCTAAAAAAGGATCAGTTAGGTCAAACCATTACCACAAGACAGATTGGCATTATATGTATATCCTTTCAGGAAAAATGGATTATTATTATCGTAAATATGGAACCAAAGATAGAATAAATAAAGTAGTTTTAAAGAAGGGAGATATGGTTTTTACTCCTCCTATGGAAGAACACACTTCTTTTTTCCCAAAAGATACACACTTCCTCGCCATTAGTCGCAATCCGCGAGATCAGGAAGCGTATGAATTAGATGTTGTAAGAGTTAAGCAATTAGTAGATGATGTGGACCTATGATAATTGAAAATTCATACCGTAAAGATAATTGTAGATTATGTAACTCTAAGAACTTAGAGGATGTAATAGAACTAACTCCTACTCCTCCAGGAAATAATTTTTTATCCAAAAATCAATTAAATAATAAAGAAAACTATTATCCCTTGATTGTCAGATTTTGTCACTCTTGTGCCCATGTTCAGCTAGCAGATGTAGTTGATCCAGTCATTCTATTTCAAGATGATTATAAATATGTTTCAGGTACTTCGCCAATTTTTGTAAATCATTTTCGTAATTATGTAACAGATGTATTATCAAATTACAGTATTCCTCAGGGATCACTCATTGTAGATATTGGTTCAAATGATGGAACTTGTCTTAGTTTTTTTAAAGAAAATGGTTTCGAAGTTTTAGGCGTGGATCCTGCGACTGAGATTGCTGCTAAAGCAACAGCTGAGGGGATTAATACAATTGCTGATTTTTTTTCAAAATCTCTTGCTGAAGAAAATTTGGACCAACACGGGCCAGCACATATTATCACTTCCCACAACACATGTGCACATGTTGATGATTTGAATGATGTCTTCTGTGGAGTTCGTAATTGGTTGCATGATGACGGTTTATTTATTTTTGAGGTAGGTTATTTATTAGATGTATATAAAAACAATTGGTTTGATACTATCTATCATGAACATTTAGACTATCATTCAGTGAAACCATTTGTTTCATTATTTGATAATTTAGAAATGGAACTAATTTCTGTAAAAAGAATATCTCCGCAGGGTGGGTCAATTCGGCTGGTTGTTCAAAAACAAAACGGTAGATATAAAAAGGATGAAAGTGTAGATGAAATTATAAAACTTGAAGAATCTATTGGACTAGATAATGCGGAAATTTTTAAGGACTTTAATAACAGGATTAATGATACTAAAAAAGATTTATTAGATTTACTTATAAATTTAAAGAATGAAGACAATCTAATAGCAGGTTTTGGTGCACCAACAAAATCAACGACATTATTAACTCATTTTAATATAAATAATGAATTAATGACTTTTATTGTAGACGATAATCCACTAAAGCAAGGTAAATTTACACCAGGATATCATATTCCTATATTTGATTCAGATGAGGTTTATAGATCAATGCCTGATTATTTAGTGATTTTGGCTTGGAATTTTGCTGATTCGATTATGAAAAAGCATCAAGAATATTTAAATAAAGGTGGAAAATTTATTTTGCCAATGCCTGAAGTAAAAATAATTAACTAATAAAATTAAGTAAATGAAATATAAAAGAGCCCTTATAATAGCTCCCCACCCTGATGATGAGGTATTGGGTGCTGGTGGAATAATAAAAAAATTATCAAAAAATGGTTGTGAGGTTATGGTTGTAACTGTTTCCGGGCATCTTCCTCCATTATATAAAAAAAGAGATTATAGTGTAACTGTTTCTGAGGCAAAAAAAGCACATAAATTGCTTGATGTGTCATCATCAATATATTGGGAAATACCTGCTACTATGATAGGTGATATGCCCGTACATGAATTAAATGGGAAGTTCCATCAACTTATTAATGATTTCAGACCTCAACTTGTTCTTTCTCCATATCCGGATCGTCATATTGACCATCGTTTGATCTTTGACGCTGTAATGGTCGCTACTAGGCCTGTATCAATTGGGAAACAAATTTCTCTCCTTGCTGCCTATGAAACATTATCAGAAACACACTGGAATGCCCCTCATATAGAATCTAATTTTATTCCAAATTGGACTGTAGATATTACTGAAACTATAAAATATAAAATTAAAGCAATAAGGTGTTTTAAAAGTCAAATGTCTCCTTTCCCTGCCCCTAGATCAGCTGGTGCTGTGGAGGCTTTGTCTAAATTTAGAGGTTCACAATCAGGGTTTGGTTTTGGTGAAGCTTTTCATATAATTCGTAAGATATCATAACTAGAATTAATATTGAAGAATTCAGATAGAGAGTTATCAATAATTAAGGTGAATAAGCTGATTGATAATGGAGTAATGGTTAGAGATCCACAATGGGTTGATATTAGAGGGAAAGTTAAGACTGGAAAAAATGTTGAAATTGGTATGAATGTGATTTTTGATGGCATAGTTGAATTAAAAGATAATGTTATAATAGAATCAAATTGTATAATTAGAGAATCAAAAATTTCTGCAGATACAAAAATACAGCCCAATTCAATTATTGAGTCTTCTATAATCGGAAGGGGTTGTTTAATTGGTCCATATGCTAGAATTCGGCCAGAAACAAAAATAATGAAAAATGTCCAAATTGGCAACTTCGTTGAAATAAAATCTTCAGAAATAGGAACCGGCTGTAAAATTAATCATCTGAGTTATATTGGAGATGCAATACTAGAAGATAATGTTATTATTGGTGCCGGTTCCATAACATGTAATTTTGATGGCAAAAAAAGTAATCAAACTTATATAGGTAGTGGGGCATTTATTGGGTCAGGAGTTCAGTTAGTAGCGCCAATAAAAGTTGGTTCTAAAGCAATAATAGGAGCGGGTTCAACAATAACTGAGAGTGTTCCAAATAATATGCTATCAATAGCAAGGGGTAGGCAGGTAATACTTGATAATAAACAAAATATATCTACAAAATAGAGGATTAAACCAATATTCTTAAAACTACTTTTCGCTTTTGTAATTTCATTTTTTGGTATTCAGTTGTTAAAAAAATATGCTGATAAATTTAATCTAGTATCTATACCTAATGCCCGCAGCCTTCATCAGAAGAGAGTGCCTCAGGGCGGGGGGGTGGTGATTGGACTGGTTTTTCTTAGTTTTTGTATTTTTAGTTACTTTTCGGGCAATCTCAGATTACCATATTTTTTAGCAATATTTTATGGAGGACTAGTAATCTGTATTACTGGTTTCTTGGATGATATATTTGATATAAAACCTTTCATAAGATTAATAATACAGGTTATTGTATCTTTATGGGGTCTTTATTGGATAGGAGGTATTAAAACAAATACGTTATTGGATACGGTACCTTTGTTATTTCTGATTTTTAATTTATTTTCCATCATTCTTGTTGTTTGGTCAATTAATGCATTCAATTTCATGGATGGAATTGATGGTATGGCTGCATCCGGAGCAATATTTTTTTCATTAAGTATTGGAACCTACCTATTTTTTGGTTTAAACGAAGCATTAGGTACACTATTAATTATTTTAGCAGCTTCATCGTTAGCGTTTTTATATTTTAATTGGTCGCCAGCTAAAATCTTTCTAGGAGATTCTGGAAGTTATTTTTTTGGTTATGTTTTTGTAATAATATCTATGATTACAGTAAAAGATAGCCATTTATCCGTTATTACTTGGTTGATTATTCTTGGCTATTTTATTACAGATACCGCATTTACAACTATTTATCGCTTCCTTTTTGTAGAAGATTGGTCTGGCACTCATAGAAGCCACGCATATCAGAACATTGCTCGCAAATTAAATAATCATAAAATTGTTACAGTTTTAGTTATAGCTATAAACATATTTTATCTTTTACCATTGGCATACATATCCAATCAATATCTGGATTACAAATGGTATGCATTGGTTTTAGGAATCACACCAATTCTATTGTTTGTATTAAAATACGGTCCACGCTATGAAGAATAAGATAAAATTAGTTCTTTGGGGGTTAGGAAGACATGCTAATAAAAGAATTTTACCTGCGATTGAAAAATCAAAATCAGTCCAACTTTATGGTATCTGTACAAGGAATGAGTTAAATGGTAAAGCTGAGTCCAACCGTAGAAGTTGTAAATACTATGCATCAAGTAAAATAATGTTATCTGATTCGCATATTGATGCAGTATATATTTGTACTCCATCGGGATTACACTTTTATCAAGGTAAGTTAGTTTTAGAATCAGGAAAACATTTGTGGTTGGAAAAACCATTAACTACATCTTATAAACACACTATGTCTTTGATCAAAATTGCGAAAGAAAATCAATTATTTATTGGTGAAGCTTTTATGTATCTATATGATAATCAGTTTGTAAAAATGAAAAATATTGTAAATAATGGAGAACTTGGAAAATTAGAAAAACTAATTTGTCGTTTTTCAATTCCAAAATTAAATAATCCAGGTTTTCGTATTTTCCCATCTCTGGGTGCTAGTGCATTAATGGATGTTGGTAGTTATACCTTTTCTTTGGCCTCCCAGTTGTTTAATGGTAATTATGAAATCGAACTAGCTGATTATAGTGTTAATGATAAGGAAATCGATCAATCTGGTTTTTGTGTGATCACATATGATAACGGAGAAAAAGCAATCTTAGATTGGAGCTATAATAGTTGTTTTATAAACCAAGCAGAACTTTGGTTTGATAATGGGGCGTTAATTGCTGATAGAATATTTTCAAAATCTGGAAATAACCCTTCAAAACTTTATTTAAGATTGCCAAATGGAGATTTAAAAGAAGAGAGATTAATTATCGATAATAGCTATGTTAATATGCTTGAAGATTTTGCATATTGTACTAAATTTGCCAGGGGTAATAATATTGATAAAGTTATATCGACATCATTAATGATTTCAGAATTTATAAAAAAGACAAAGCTTTTAATTAAAACAGCTTCACATAGTGAATAACAAGTATATAAAACTAATTCTACCCGACTTAATTGGAGTTACATTTTGTCTTTATATTTCATTTTTATTAAGGTTCGAATTTTCAGTTCCAAACCAGTTTATATTAATTTACTATTCTTGGTTGCCTTGGTTTCTTCCAATACAAATAATTACTTTTTATTTAAGTGGGCTTTATAATAGGATATGGCGTTATACTAGTCTTTTTGATTTATATGCCATACTAGTTTCTGTATTAGTCTCATCTCTGCTTTCTATTACTGCTGTGCTCCTAATGATGGGTGTAGATGGTTATCCAAGATCAGTATTACTTATTTACTTTATTTTAAATGCAATCTGGACTTCTCTATCTAGGTTAAGTATACGCGTATATTTCAGTCATTATCATAGAGATTCAGAATTTAGAGCTAGCACTGAGAACATTAAAAAACTCCTTTTGATTGGAGCAGGGAAAACTGGAGATAAAATCGCCAGAGAGATTAGAAGCACCTCTAGAAAAAATTATAAAATTGTTGGTTTCGTTGATGATAATCCAGAGAAAAAAGGTGCTCTTCTTCATGGAATAAAAGTATACTGTGGAGTTAATGATTTATCAAATCTTAAAATCCACTATGATGAGATAATAATTACAGCTCCATCTGCTTCAGGAGACTCTATGCGTCGGATTGTAGATGCATGTAAAAATACAGGAAAGCGCTATCAAACAGTTCCAGGCCTTAATGAACAAATAAATAGTGAAGTAACAATTGCAGATATACGTGATGTATCATATTCCGATTTACTTGGTAGAGATGAAGTAAAACTTGATATGAATTCAATCCAAAAATTGCTTAAAGGCAAACGTGTATTAATTACGGGTGCTGGAGGATCAATTGGTTCAGAATTAGTCAGACAATGTCTAGCATTTGAACCCGCAGAGATTATAACAGTAGATATATCTGAAGAAAAAATATATTATTTAAATCAAAAAATTGATAACCATGGATCTAAAACTATTTTAAAATCAGTTTTGGCGTCTGTAAATAGTCAAATTGAAATGGAGGCAATATTTTCTGAAAATCATCCACAAATCGTATTTCATGCTGCTGCTCTTAAGCATGTGCCAATCCAAGAAGTTCATCCATGGGCTGCTATTAATACTAATCTTGGAGGGACTATGAATGTTGTAAATCTTTCAGATAAATATAGAGTTGATAAATTTGTTTTAGTCTCTACAGATAAGGCTGTTAATCCAGTGAATGTCATGGGTGCAACAAAAAGGGGATCTGAAAAATTAATTCAATCTTTTAATAAAATTTCAGAAACGCGTTTTATGTCAGTTCGATTTGGGAATGTTCTGGGAAGTTCAGGAAGTGCAATTCCTACTTTTCAGGATCAAATTAATAAAGGTGGTCCTCTGACAATAACTCATCCTGAAATGACCCGTTACTTTATGTCTATTCAGGAAGCATCACAGTTGATTTTACAATCAGGGGCACTTGGTAATGACGGTGAGATTTTTTTATTGGAAATGGGTAAGCCAATTAAGATTGTACAGATGGCTAAAGATTTAATTCGCTTGTCCGGATTAGAGCCAGAAGTAGATATCCCAATTGTATATACAGGTCTAAGGCCTGGTGAAAAGCTTTATGAAGAACTACAACAATTTGATGAAAAGAAAATCAGGACGAACCATAAAAAAATTATGGTACTCAAAGATGGTCAGGAACACCTAGCATGGCCTCTATTTGAAAAAAAATTAACTTACATATTGGAAGTCGCTAGAGAGATGGACGCAGATAAAATTCAACTTGGTTTAAAAGATCTTTTACCATCTTACAAACCAAGAGGTATTTTTGTATCAAGTCCGGTTTCAAAATCACTCCCATACGCAATTGAAGGTGAAGCATAGTATTCATAGAAATACCTAATATTTTTTAAACAACTTATCAGAAAATACTCTCCTATTTAAACATAAAAATTTTCTCATTAAGCATATATTTTAGTTTCAATGGGCTTTAATCTTATAGTATGAGGAACAATTATAACCTGAGAAAACAATTTATATTTTATTTCATATTATTTTCTATAAAATCTCAGATATTATTTTCTCAAACAGTTCAGAATAACAGTTTTTACTATAAATCAAAAAAAATACTATTTGATTCAGGACTGAATTGGGATTCGCTATCTACTTTTGGGAGTTTTAGTTATAATAAATTTAATTTTCAATACCTAAATAATGATTCTTTGAAAATAGATGTCAGGTTTGGTATTCAAGGTGAAAACGAAATTTCACCTTATAGTTTAGGATATGTCACCTATGGGAATAAATTTTATGCATTTTTTTATTATCCAAAATTTATTTATAGTTTAGATTTATTTTCTTACTTAGGCGACTCAAATTATACAAAAAATCAAGAATCCAATAATGATGGAAATAACTTTTCTGGAATTGGTTATAAAAGTAGTTGGTTAATTTTTCAATTTGGTAAAGGAAGAGAAAGTTGGGGCGCAGGTAATGACATACAATTAGCTTTAAGTGAAAATAGTTCTGCATATGATTATTTTATGTTAGCATCTGATTATGGAAACCTTAGAGTTAACTATATACATGGTTTTTTAGAGTCAATTGATGGAACAAATAGATATATTACGGCTAGAGGTATTGAATGGACAAATAAGAAATCTTTTATTTTTGGTTTTTCAGAATCTGTAGTCTATTCAGGAGATAATCGTTCGTTGGATATAGGATATATGAATCCGATATCCTCTCATCTCGAAATCGAATTGAATAACCGATTAAATATTATTGGTAATGAAAACTCTAATGCAGTTTGGCAGGTTCATTTAGACTGGCTAATTAAAGAAAATTTTAGACTTTCTTCAAACTTTCTTATCGATGAATTTGTTTTCGATCCTGATATTGAAATAGGCAAGGAACACGGGAAAGCATATTCCATAAAATTAGCATATACTCCAATTCTATCAATTGATGGTATATTTACAACATATCTATCTCTTTTATTCATTGGGACTCCCACATTTCGTCATGTAAATGGATACAATAATTTTGTACAAAAAGGAAAGCCAATAGGTTCAGAAAATGGAAGTGATAGTAGAGAATTAATATTTGGTGTTAATTATTATTATAAAAATTTTATGTCTTTCCTTTCCGTTGGATATTTTGAAAATGGGTCAGAAAGTATTGTGATGAGGCCATTTGACCCTTTTAAGGATTACCAGGCTTCATCTTTCCCAAGTGGGGAAAGATATGAAGCATTTTATCTTAACATAGATTTTATGTGGTGGTTGAAAAACAATCTCTCTTTTATTACAGGAATTAACATTCATGAAAAAGTTGATTACTACATAGGCATTAATAAATACTGGGAATTAATAAAAATATATTAAATGTAAAATATTTCTAATCTTAGGGTATAATAGCTCAATAATTCAGTTAATATTTTTTCTTATTATTAATATTCTTTTGAGAATTTTCCATCCATCTGATATTTCCAATTTTTTACCATCTTTAGATGATCTTCTCTTGTAGTGTAATAAAACCTGCGGGATTTTATATCTTCGAGTGCTAAACGTTAAAAGAGATGATAGCTCTAAATCAATTGCGAATCTTATAGACTTGAGACTATCTATTTTAATTTGATCTAAATAAAATGATTTTGCACAGCAAAGAATATCTTTATGAGTAGCACTAAAAATAATATTGAAAAAGGTAGTAAAAATAAAATTACCCCAATCAAAACTTGATTTAAATGGATTTAAACTTTCAAATCTATATCCCATTGTACAGAATATTTTATCCTTTTTGTTCAGTATCATCAATTTGGATATTTCCGCTGGGTCAAGTTCCATATCACCATCAAAAATAATAATCTTATTATTCCTCGCTATCTTTAACCCTTCCTTAATAGCATAACCTTTCCCCTTATTATTTTTTATTGATATTAATTTTATAATTTTGTTTTTAGTTAAAATATTTTTACTGCCATCTGTGCTTCCATCATCTATTAAAATAATCTCATGCCCTTTTTTAAAATAGCATTTTAAGGATTTTAATAGGGCGTTAATTGAATTAATCTCATTATAAACTGGTATAATTATAGAATATTTATTCATGGAAATAAAAAAAGCGGCTGGAAAACAGCCGCTTTTAAGTGAGGTTTTTGATTAAAATTAAATTACAAACTTAAATCAAGTCTTAAACCTAAGCCTGCCCAACCAGATGAATTTCCAGCTCCAGCAATGTCAGAACTATAAAAAGCCTCACTTCCAATTAATAAATTAAATGGAAGATTAAGCCCTCGATTCATAAGTCTTTCAAGCGTAATACCTGCAAATCCCCTAAATCCGGTTCCTTCGCCAACTGTACCAACATGTCCCTCAGCAAAAATAAAGTTGGCAAGGGTGAGATTGCCACCTAATCCTACAAAGGATGGATCAAAATTAGTTACTTCTACAGGGTCATAATCAGCATTCTCATAATTACCACTATATCCCCCAAAACCAATTGACACAGTATAGTCAAAGGGTCCTAGTTTAAATCCAAAGGGAGTTGTAATCACAACAGTTCCACCTGTCGGAACATTGGTAAACGATTCACCAGACAACAGGCCTATACTTGCTGCTGCGCCAAAACCCCAGCCAGATGATTCTTTGGCGATAACTTCTTCTGCTTCTTCTGTATCTAGATTAGTGTTATCAATAGCTTTCGCTACTTCAGGATCAGTCATTTCAAGACCTAATTCTGCTGCCATTTTTCTCTTTGCTTCTTCTGCTGCTGCTGAGGCTGCAGCGTCAAGTTCAGCTTCTTCAGCAGCTAATTTCTCTGCCGCCTTTCTAGCCTCATCTTCCTCTTTCTTTTTCTTTGCATCTGCACGCGCTGCTTTAGCTGCCTTAGCTGCTGCGGCTTCAATTGCAGCTTCTGTAGCTGCTGCGGCTTCTGCGGCGGCTTTATCAGCAGCTTCTTTTGCTTGACGAGCTTTTTCTATCGCATCTACACCATCTTGTGCATTTACTGCTGTA
>CEQU01095807.1_pt1 | contig 35764 bp, 30 predicted proteins | sample 531031 | NCBI WGS metagenome assembly CEQU01 (sample SAMEA2621216, study PRJEB7988) | marine metagenome | isolation source: saline water (ENVO:00002010), including
TCGACACGACCTCAAATATGGAGGCTGGCAATCGCTTTCAACTGCCGACAGCAGGCACTTCGGCCCACGCGTTCACTTTGGCTCATGATGACGAAGAGGCTGCCTTTGAGGCTCAAATAAAAGCGCACGGACTCGAAACAACTCTGTTGGTCGACACTTATGAAATTGAGACGGGAATTGAACGAGCGTTAGCTGCTGCTAAGAGATTGGGCGGAGTACCTGGAGCGATTCGGATCGATTCCGGTGATCTAGCCATCGAAGCCGTCCGGGCGCGTCAAAAACTAGATGCCAATGGTGCAGAAGCCACCCGGATAGTTGTGTCAGGCGACCTCGATGAATACCGAATCTCTGAACTTGCTGACCTTCCGATTGACGGATATGGGGTCGGCACACAATTAGTCGTTGGTTCAGGCCACGCTACTGCTGGCATGGTTTACAAGCTCGTCGCAATAGCCCGCAGATCGGGAACCCATGAGCCCGTGGTCCCAGTTGCGAAATCATCAGAAGGTAAGGCCACACGCGGTGGTGTTGTGCGACCGTATCGAATAATTGATGAAGGCCAGGCCAGAGACGAGATCTTGGTCCAGCATGATCGGCCGGGCCCACCAGACGCCAGGGCCTTGCACGTTCCCTTGTTCCGTGATTACGAACCGGCGTACCCTTACACGCTTCAGCAGGACCGACAATTCCATCAGCGTGTGCGTGCAGAACTCCCTGACGCAATGCGTACTTTGGACTCCGATCCAATGTTTGAGGCGAGAACTATTTAGTTTGGGCGCTCCCCATTTGATTTGGCACTTTACGAGTCGCTTGCAAGTTCGCTACTAGAGCCGCAGTTAGGGCTCGACAAACAATCCGCTGTGAGAAGCCGCTTCCATTGCTAGACGGACATTGACAACTTTTGGTCCATCTCGCCGGACTATTGCCAGTACTCGGGAATTGGCGGGAACGTCGTGCTCGCGGTCGCCATCAAAGGCCAAGGTCGATGGACCCCACAATTCAATTTGCTGATCTAGCTCAATCTTTGTCACTGCTTCTACGGGTACCTTGCGATACAGGCCCGGTGCGATTGGCGCGTTGGTGAGTTTGCCATCTTGCCCGCACGTCACGAGGACCGCTAAGTCATCTTCGGGACGACATTGAGTGTGCAAACCTGCGATAGAGGAAACTCCTATTGTGTCGGACCTGGCAACCGACACTAGGAGTTGACGCAAATTGTTTGGGTCCACCGGCATGTGGTTACCGGCAAAATCGTTGGCGAGAGTTGCAGCATCGATTAACGCTAGATCTCTTCGCCCATCTTCAAAATCTAAATGGATCATCTTTGACCGCGGTGCAACAATTTCTTCGTCGACGTTTTCACTGGCAACCAGACCAGCTGCAGCTCCGGCGACCGTTGGCTCGATTTGCGACGGGAAAACGTTGTTTGTGCCTGTCGACATGGGCACCAAGGTGACGTCGGGCCAAGACTTAGCAATCGTGCGGTTTGTGCCGTCGCCGCCCAAAGTGATTAACACTTTGATTCCTAAAGCTTTCATGGCAAGAGCTGCTCTAGCTGTATCCGTTGGATCAACTCTTGCACCAATATCCAGAATTTCGATATCTGCATCCACCGGCAAATCTTCAAGTGCTTTGCTTGCAATGCCGAAAGGCTCTTTCATGGCCACAATTTTTTTGCAACCGCCGGCCACAGCCCCGACCGCCGCTCGCGCGATTCGATTTCGCTTATCTTCCGTGCTCGAAACAGCGCCTCGAGCAGCTACACGTCGAATATCTCGTCCGGATACTGGATTGGCAATTATGCCGATTGCCGCACTTTGGCGTGTCATACGACAACCATAGGCACAGCAGAGGAGAACTATCTGCTACAACACAAGGATGACCCAACCACCGGTAGTGCTTTCTATTGCGGGGTCGGATTCAGGGGGCGGCTCGGGCTTGCAAGCAGATTTGCGCACATTCGCAGCTCATGCTGTCCATGGGGTTTGCGCACTTACCGTAGTTTCGGCTCAAAATACAGAGAGCTTTGTTGATGCTTGGGCGGTGCCTGTTAATTTGCTTCGGTCCCAGATAGATACTGTTACGAAGGATTTCACAATAGATGTGACTAAAACTGGGCTCCTTTATTCCGAAGACAACATCATGTTGGTTAAAGAAAAAGCGGAGAGCGGAGTTTTCCAACATTTGGTTGTGGATCCAGTAATTGTGAATCGACATGGGGAACCTCTGTATGACAAGCGACTTATTCGCCTCATTCGGAAACTCTTGGTCCCGCGCTCCTCGGTATTGACTCCCAATCACCTAGAAGCCATGAAACTTTTAGAGATAGACGCGGATGATGAAATTGATTCAATGTGCGATATGGCACTTATGTTGGGCGCACTTGGCGCTGAAACGGTGGTGGTAACTGGGGGCCGGCGGAGAGGTTTGAAAATGGTAGATGTTGTGGCAGCTAATGGTGAGGTAACGGTCTTGGAGACACAACGACACCAAACATCGAACGTTCGGGGTAGCGGCGATTCGTTTTCGGCGGCGATAGCAGCTCAAATAGCCAAGGGAACCAATGTGATGGAAGCAATCAGCGCCTCGCAGCACTTCACATCTGAGGCCATTAGCCGTTCAGCGAATTGGACTCTTGGCTCCGGACAAGGACCAATAGATCACCTAGGTTCCCTGCTGTAAGTAGGCGTAGACTGAAGATGCTCATATTCGGTTGAGTGTTTTGGGAGAAACTTGTGACGCGAGAGCAGTGGCAAAAGGATTACGAAGCTGGCAAGGTCCGAGACTTGGACTACGAGACTATGAGTGGTTTACCGGTAAACCCCCTCTATGCGCCATCTGACAGTGAACCAGATGAAGCTATTGGCTGGCCAGGTCAATACCCCTACACCCGAGGGGTTCATCCAAGCGGATACCGAGGTCGCCTTTGGACAATGCGAATGTTTGCTGGTTTCGGTACTCCTGAAGACACCAATGAACGGTTTAAGGAAATTCTTTCTGCAGGCGGCGGTGGGTTGTCGACGGCGTTTGATATGCCGACGCTGATGGGTCTGGATAGCGACGACGTACTATCTGTTGGCGAAGTCGGTCGATGTGGAGTAGCCGTAGACACAATCGAGGATATGGGGATTCTCTACAACGAGATCGACCTCGAAAACACCACAACGTCGATGACTATCAACGCTCCAGCCGCACCCATCTGGGCCATGTTCGTAGCTAATGCGGAAGAGCGGGGCGCCGACCGAGCACGACTTGGTGGCACTCTCCAGAATGATATTTTGAAGGAGTATCAAGCGCAGAAAGAATGGGTATTCCCTCCGAGACCATCGATGCGTCTAGTTGCAGACACCATAGAGTTTGCAAAAAATGAGATGCCTCGATGGAACTCTGTCTCAATCAGCGGCTACCACATTAGGGAGGCGGGTTCCACCGCTGCCCAAGAGTTGGCTTTCACGCTGGCCAACGGATTTGCCTATGTCGAAGCAGCAATGCAGCGCGGTCTGCCAGTAGACGAATTTGCTCCGAGGCTGAGCTTCTTCTTCAATGCTCATATTGATTTCTTTGAAGAGATAGCTAAGTACCGAGCCGCTCGACGGATTTGGGCCCGATGGATGAAAGAGCATTACGGGGCCGAGGATCCTAAATCAATGATGCTGAGGTTCCACACACAAACAGCGGGTGTCTCGCTCACTGCTCAGCAACCGGAAATAAACATCGCTCGTACCGCCATTGAAGCTCTAGCTGGGGTCCTAGGAGGCACCCAAAGCCTGCACACGAACTCAATGGATGAAGCGTTAGCTCTTCCAACGGAAAAAGCTGCCCGGATAGCCCTGCGAACGCAGCAGGTCATTGCACACGAAACTGGGGTAACTGATGTGGTTGATCCGCTCGGTGGTAGTTGGTTCGTAGAAGAATTAACAGACCGTTTGGAATCTGAAGCTGAGCTCATGTTTGCGCACATCAAGGAAGCCGGTGAAGGTTCGATGTTAGAAGGGGCATTTGAGCTCATCGACGAAGGTTGGTACCAAGGGAGCATCGCTGACGCTGCCTACGACTTTGAAAAAAAAGTTAATGCAGGTCGGCGCATCGTTGTTGGCGTAAATGACTTCACGGAGGGCAATGAAGAGGATCAGATTGACCTTCTAAAGATCACAACTGAAGATGAACAGCGCCAAATTAAGAACTTGCAGCAAATCAAGAGCGATCGAAATCAGCAGGCCGTAGATGAAGCGTTAATTGCATTGAGTCGAGCTGCGGAGACCGATGCCAATCTGATGCTGCCATTGATTGACACCGTAAGGACCAGAGCAACAGTGGGGGAAATCATGAACACTCTTGCTGATGTCTTTGGTCGCTACCAAGAAAAGCCGTTCATTTAGACGAACAACGGCTGAGACTGTTCTCCCAGAGTTGCCGAAAGAGTAGTCTCAGACCAACCGAAACGGTGGATGAGGAACTGATGCTGCGAAACAGGAGACGACAAATAGTACTGATTCTGTTCTCTTTGTTTGTGATTGGGTCGGCTTGTGGCGGTGGCGACAGCCAAACTCAGCTGGAGAGGGAGCTGCAGGATCGAGCCGGAAGCGATATTCTTCCTGTTCAGTTAGGTCTAGTTGATTGTCCGGAAGATGTAGTGATGACTCCGGAGTCGGTCTTCATTTGTAGCAGCGAGGTTGAAGGTCAGTACTACGAGCTCCAGGTTCGTATTATCGACGCTCAAGGTCAATATGGCTTTGTTCACAAGCATTATCCGCTTCAGCTTCTAAATACTGAAGCGCTATTGCGTGATGAAGTTGCCTATGAAGTCGGTTTCGACATAACAATCGACTGTGGTGATGACGAGTACCTAGTCGCTCCGATAGGCAGCTCGTTTAACTGCATTGCTACGCGGGCGGAAGGCGGAGCTCGAGCAACCATCGAGGTTCGCCTGGAAGATGACGCAGGTCGGCTTAACTGGAAACTCCTTCGAGAATAAGTTCCACCCAGTTTCGAATTGCAGCAGAAGATGAACCTTCTTGATGTAAGTGATATCTCTCTAGCGTTTCCAAATAAACCCCTATTTCAAAATCTATCTTTCACCATCAAAGAGGGAGAGAAGATGGCGATTCTTGGGGTTAACGGTTCTGGTAAGTCCACACTCTTGTCAGTGCTTCACGGCGAATACGTGCCTGATACAGGCATTGTTCGGAGACGCCAACATTTAAGTGTTGGGGCGTTATCGCAGAGACCGAGCTTTACGGAGGAGAGTGTTCGGGAAGTTGTCGGTGAAAGTTGGCAAGCCAAAGCGGCGATAGATCGATTGGGGCTCAGCAACCTAATGGGAACTCAGGTCGCCACCCTATCTGGGGGTGAACTTAAACGGCTTGCCTTAGCCGCTCTGCTGCAGCGCGATGATTATGACTTAATACTCTTAGATGAGCCAACCAACCACCTCGACATTGAGGGAATCGAGTACTTAGAAGGCATTTTGCGCGAGTTCAGAGGTGGAGTTGTCTTTGTATCGCATGATCGCCATTTAGTAGATCGCGTGGCTACTAAAACTCTCGAACTAGACGCCGATGAATCTCATATGGTGAGCGGAGGTTATGAGGACCATCTAAGGGCTAAAGCTGATCGCGCGCGAAAAAGTGAACGTGATGAGGCAGCGCGACTGACGCTAGCGAGAAAAGAGTTAGCTTGGTTGCAACGGGGCGCAAAGGCGAGACGGCGAAAACCGAAATCTCGTATTGCTGTTGCTCAGCAAACGATTACTGGGAATCCTAAAGAACATGCGCGATCGCGCCCCTTGGATTTCCAAGAGTTTGGTCAACAGCGATTAGGGCGAAAAGTTATCGACTTGGAAAATGTCAGTTTTGCCACTCCTGATAGGACACTTTTTGAGAACGTGACGATGCTAATTGCTTCGGATTCCAGGATCGGAATTGTTGGCCCGAATGGGTCAGGCAAATCAACGTTGTTAAACGCCATGGCAGGACTTGTGTCTCCGACCGGCGGGAAAATAACTAATGGATCCACTGTAAATATCGGTTATTTCGATCAAATGGGTACCACGCTTGACCAGTCTTCAACTGTCGAAGAAATCATTGCTGGCCCGGGTTCACGACTTGGTCCAAGCGAAAAAGCGCTGCTTCGTCGATTCTGGTTTGAACCGGAAACTCATCGGGCGAAAGTTGAGACTCTCTCGGGAGGAGAGCAGCGCAGGCTTCAGCTATTAGCAATATTGGCGGCTAAGCCGAACGTGCTATTGCTCGATGAGCCAACAAATGATTTGGATATTGAAACTCTGCGTGCCTTAGAGGACTGGCTTGACGACTTCGACGGAGCTCTGGTCGCAGTAACTCATGATCGTTCTTTTTTGGAGCGGGTCACCGAACATGTGGTTGTGGTTGGGCCCAGCGGGTTCCGACATCTAGGTGCCGGTGAAGCTGTGTGGGAGGAAGCAAAAAAGAAGGTTGAGCTGCGGTCAGGTGGTCGCCAAAATCATCGTCGCGATAGCCCTTCTAGCGGGCGCTCAATGTCAACTCTGCGGCATCTGTTGCGAGAGCTAGATACTGAAATAGATGTATCCACTGAGCAGCGCGATGCGCTCATCGGACAAATGGAAGAGCCTGACCTTACTCCGCAAGATTTGCAGCAGCTTTCGACATCATTGGCTGTAGCCGTCGAGCGCTTGGAGGCCGCTGAAGAAAATTGGTTAGAGATATCTGACGAGATGGAGAAGCGCGCATAATTGCTCGGCTAGCCTGCGCCGTATGAGCCGGCGCACTTACGATTCGAATGGCGATCTACGCCCATTGCGCTATCGACGGCCTTTCATCCACTGGACGGCGGTTGTCGTGTCTGCGGCGATGGTTTTAGCCGGCTTTTCGGCTTTGCTGGCAGCCTTATGACTCAGATCCATCGGGCTACTTTCGGAGACCTCTCCACCGAACAGCTTTATGACGTTTTGAAATTGCGGGTGAATGTGTTCGTTGTCGAACAACGTTGTCCCTACCCGGAAATTGACGATCTAGACAGACTGGCAAACCACTACTGGATAAATGACGCAAAGGGTATCGCTTCTTATTTGAGAACTATTCAAGAAGTAGAAGGTTTAAGAATCGGTCGAGTAGTTACGCGCTATGACGCGCGATCGCAGGGCTATAGCGGTCAGCTCATTAGTCACGTTGTGCAGTCAAGTGATGGACCTTGGACCTTGTCGGCACAGGCGTATCTTCGGGACTGGTACTCCGAATTGGGATTTATTCCGGTGGGTCCCGAATTTCTTGAAGATGACATCCCACATATTCCGATGAGGCGAGATAAGAGCTGAACACTCTTTGTCCATTAGTTCCTAACGTCTATGACGGTGCGGCCTTGGACTTTCCCGGCAAGAATTTCAGGCCCGAGTGACGCCACATTTTCTAGGCCGACAACGGTTGTCATGTCAGTGAGAATTCCACGGTCCAGTAATTGATCAAGTCGTAGCCATGCCTGCTGTCGAGTTTCGAACGGGCACATAACGGAGTCGATTCCGAGTAAATTGACCCCACGTAGGAGAAACGGGATTACTGTCGTATCGAGTGAATTGCCTCCGGCAAGACCGCACGCCGCAACGCTGGACCCATATTGCATCTCCGTAAGTACATGAGCCAAGGTGGTGTCTCCGACAGCATCGATGCATCCTCCCCAACGCTCAGAGGAAAGAGGACCAGATGGGGGCTCGGCCAATTCGCTCCGATCAACGATCTCGGACGCCCCAATTGAGGTCAAGTAGTCGCTAGCTTCTGGCCTCCCGGTCGAAGCGGCGACTTCGTATCCTGCCTGTGCCAGAAGATGAACCGCTACGCTGCCGACTCCGCCTGCTGCGCCTGTTACTAAGATAGGAGCTGAGCCGACGCCCTGATCTTCAATCGCCTGCATTGCAAGCATCGACGTCAACCCGGCAGTGCCAATGCTCATCGCGTCTAACTCGGAAAGTCCATCGGGAAGCTTTACAAGCCAGTCACCATTCACTCGCGCTCTTTCCGCGTACCCGCCCCAATGAACTTCTCCAACTCGCCAACCAGTTAATACGACTCGATCTCCTTCGGCATATCGAGGGTCGGCAGAGGCGCTGACTATCCCCGAAAAATCAATGCCTGGCACATGCGGGTAATCACGAACCAGTCGCCCTACGCCGGTCAGAATCATGCCGTCTTTGTAGTTCAGAGTGCTGTAAGAAACATCTACGGTGACGTTGCCCTCCGGTAACTGACTGTCGTCTAACTCAGCGATCTCCGATGAGACAGTCCTATCTTCTTGAGTTAACAGCACCGCACGGAAGGTCATAAGTCCTCGCTAATCCTTAATCTGAGTTGCAACTTGGTTGCGTTCGGACCTTACTCGCCAACTTGCCTTCTGTCTCATGCTCTCTCCGTCCCTGGTCTGTAGGCTAGAACCATGTCCGAACGTCAAATTATTAGCGTTACCGATTCAGCACTGGAAAAAGTCATTGATCTGCGATCTGGCGAAGAAGATGCTGATCAGCTAGCCCTTCGAATCGAAGTAATTGGTGTTCAGGGGGTTGACTACTCCTATGACCTTGCGTTCGAGGTTCTTGCTGAAGCGGACTCTGATGATGTGCCGTCGCATGCTGGTGGCGGGCTCACAATTTTAGTTCCTGGTAAAGATGTTGGGAAGCTCGAAGGAGCCACTCTCGATGTGCCAAGCAATGCCAATCAAGCCGGCTTGGTCCTTAGAAATCCAAATAGACCTGACCTCGGTCCTGACTCCACGTTGGACCTCTCAGGAGATATTGAGGACCAAGTGCAAGAAGTTCTTGTCAAAAGAATCAACCCCTCTATTGCGGCTCACGGCGGTTTCGCTGAGCTGGTCCGTATCGAAGGCTCGACCGTGATAATAAAGCTTGGGGGTGGGTGCCAAGGATGCGGCATGGCCAATGCAACGGTTACCGCCGGAATTGAAAAAACATTAACTGAGCTAGTTGATGGGGTCGAACACGTGTTGGATATAACGGACCATACATCTGGAGATAACCCATATTTTGCTGCTACCTAAGAAGCGAACGAGAAGCAGATAGCGGCTTTGCGCAACGCCTAATAGACTCGGTTCAGTTACGCATTTCTTGGGGGTGACGTGAGAGGGATTATTGGATACGGGACGTATGTGCCCTATTACCGACTTGATCGGGCAAAAATCACAGAGGCAATGGGCTCAGGGGGTGGACGCGGGCATCGGGCTGTTGCGAATCACGACGAAGACACAACGACTATGGGCGTCGAAGCGGCGAGGAATGCGCTTAAGGCCGCTACAAAGACCCCTGCCTCTATTTGGTTCGCCACCGCTAATCCAGCCTATTTAGATAAAACGAACGCAACTGCGATTCAAGCAGCTTTGGATTTGCCTCAAGAAACATGGGCAGTAGATGCAGGCGGAGCAGCCCGGTCAGCCGAGGCGGCGATTCTCGGCGCCAGGGGATCATCGGGTGTCTCGCTGGCGGTTATTTCCGACCTGCGAACAGGAAACCCTACTAGCGCTGACGAAAGCGGCGGTGGGGATGCAGCTGCTGCACTTTTGTTTGGCGATGACGAAGATTCACCAGTAATCGCCCATGCGCTCGGCATTGCTGCCGCTACTGGCGAATTTTTGGATCGCTATCGTTTGCCAGGAGAAACCTCAAGCAAAATCTGGGAAGAGCGTTTCGGTGAGCAGGCTTATCTAGCTCTGGCGGAGGATGCTATTGAGCGAGCGACCAAAGAAGCCAATATAGGTCTTGAGGACGTCGATAAATTCGTGATTGCGGGACTTCACGCTCGCGCAGTAAGAGGACTTTCAAGAATTGCGGGAGACAAACTGGTCGACGACCTGACTGCACGGATAGGAAACCCTGGTGCGGCTCAGCTCCCACTCTTAGTTGCCGCTGCCCTAGATACTGCGGCGCCCGGGGAGACAATTCTCTGCGTCCATCTGGCCGATGGTGCATACGCAAGCGTTCTAAGAACAACTGACGCGATCGCTAGCTATTCGCCCTACGAAAGTGTCGAAACACAAATCGAAAGTGGTAATGACTCGCTGTCGTACAACGCCTATCTAACGTGGCGCGGGTTTCTTGATAGGGAACCGCCTAGGCGCCCAGACCCTGACCGCCCTGGCGCCCCACCCGCATTTAGATCAGAAGACTGGAAATATGCCTTTGTTGGCTCTCGTGACCGGACCTCGGGTGCTATCCATTTGCCACCCATGAGAGTTTCGATGGACGGCGGAGCAGTGGACGACATGGAACGAATCAGAATGGCGGATGTGCCAGCGACAATTGCCACATTCACAGTAGATCATCTGGCTTTTTCATTGTCTCCTCCGACTGTTGCAGTGGTAATTGACTACGACGGTGGTGGCCGGTTCCAAGCAGAAATGACTGACGTTGACCCGGACACCGTTAAAATTGGCGATCGAGTTCAGATGACTTTCCGCCGTCTCTTCACAGCGCAAGGTATTCATAACTACTTTTGGAAGGCTCGACCACTCATTGATTGAGTGGAATTAGTTAGTATCCCTGCAGGGATACCTGTTCATCTAGCAAACTATTAACAAATAAACAAAGGAAAGTGACATGGCCTCACATGGCATAAAGGACCAAGTCGCCATCGTCGGTATGGGCTGCACGCCCTTCGGCGAGCACTGGGATAAGGGCGTCGATGACATGCTTGTTGACGCTGCACAAGAGGCATATGCCTCCGCAGGGGTAGGGCAGGACGATATTGATGCGTTCTGGTTAGGAACAATGGGGTCAGGTGTTTCAGGGCTAACGCTCTCGAAGCCTCTCCAGATTGACTACAAACCCGTCAGCCGCTTAGAGAATATGTGCGCAACGGGATCTGAAGCTTTTAGAAATGCTTGTTACGCAGTGGCATCGGGCGCATATGACACGGTGATGGCTATTGGGGTAGAGAAGCTAAAGGACAGTGGCTATTCCGGCTTGACTGGTAGCCGCCCGCCGAGCGATGGAACCGACTCGTCATTAACCGCACCAGCGACATTCAGCCTTCTAGCTCCCGCCTATGCGCATAAGCACGGGCTTGATGACGAAACCATGAAAGAAGTGCTAACTCGGATTGCGTGGAAAAACCATAAGAATGGTGCACTCAACCCTCGAGCACAGTTCCGTAAGGAAGTTGCGAAAGAAACAATTGCGGGATCGCCCTTGGTTGCCGGTCCTCTCGGTATTTTCGACTGCTCAGGCGTTAGTGATGGCTCGGCTGCTGCAATAATCGTTCGCGCAGAAGACGCTCATCGATACACCGACAAACCTCTTTACGTGAAGGCACTTAGCTTCTCTTCCGGGCCAGCGACTGGTGCGCTTGACCCTAGCTATGACTACACAACCTTCCGCGAAGTCCGCGCGTCGGCAGAGGAGGCTTACAAGCAAGCTGGGATAGATGATCCTCGAAGTCAAATCGCAATGGCTGAGGTTCATGACTGCTTCACTCCGACAGAGTTGGTTCTAATGGAAGACCTTGGCTTTGCTGATGAAGGGACGGCATGGAAAGAGGCGCTGAATGGCACCTTTGACTTGGACGGAGACTTACCAGTCAATCCAGATGGTGGTTTAAAGAGTTTCGGCCACCCGATTGGAGCCTCAGGGCTCAGGATGCTTTTCGAATGTTGGCTGCAACTTCGGGGTGAAGCCCCGCCTGAACGACAGATTGACTCGGACAAAACCCTTGGACTGACCCATAATTTGGGCGGCCAACCCGGCGCATGCGTCTCGTTCGTTTCGGTCGTGGGGTCCGAGATCGGTTAATCCGGCTTTACAAGAGAGAAAACGCGAAGTGACCGTTTATCCCAGCCATGGGGATAGGCGGTCACTGTGCGTTGTACCGGGGCCTCTGACAATCAGATGTCTGAACTAGAGATCATTTGATTTCGAGATTTTAATGATCTCGCTAGCGATGCCTGACGGATCCAGCCCGAGTTCAGCATGCAATTCGCTACTTGTCCCATGCGGGAGGTAGGAATCTGGCGTGCCCAACTGTAAAAGCCTAGGAATCGGGCCTGACTTCCGTTGGAAAGCATCAGCCACCAAAGTGCCGAAACCACCAAGCCTGCTGCCGTCTTCGATGGTGACCACTAGCGAATAGTCAGAAATTGAACGAAGCATTTCCTTATCGAGTGGCTTTAGGACCCGGGGATCCCAAACCGTTGCGTCGATACCTTCCTCAGCCAAGGAATCGGCGGCTTGAACAGCTGGGTTTAACATTTTCCCAGCTGCAAGAATCGCGACGTCACTGCCGGCCCGAACCAATCGAGCATTCATGCCGCTTCCGACTTCGACCGATTGATCTGCTGCGCCGCGCGGCCAACGAATCGCCACTGGACCGTCCGTAATTTCGAGAGCTTGATTAAGCATTACAGGAAGCTCTTCAAGAGAAGAGGGTGCCAAGATCGTCATTCCCGGCACTCTCGCATACATGGCAATATCGTGAACGCCATGATGCGATGCACCATCTGGTCCTGTGACGCCTGCTCTATCGACGCAGATGACCACGGGAAGCTTATGCAATCCGATGTCGTACATGACTTGATCGAAGCCTCGCGCTAAAAATGTCGAGTAGATCGCGACAAAGGGTCTCAATCCAGCGCGAGCCATTCCGGCCGCGGAAGTGAGTGCATGCTGTTCTGCAATACCGGCGTCAAAGAACCTTGTTGGAAAGCGCTGTTGAAAGGGAATTAATCCGGTCGATCCAGGCATGGCCGCGGTTATCGCAACTACGTCGTCGCGCTTCTCTGCTATCTCCAGAAGTGCACTGCTGAATTCTGAAGTAAAATTTCTGTCCCCGCTAGAAGCCGAGTTGCCGGTCGCCGGGTCGAAGGACCCAATATCATGAAAATGTTTTTCCTCATCTGACTCGGCCGGACCATAACCTCTGCCCTTGTCGGTTAAGACGTGCACCACGATTGGGCCGTCTTCGTAGGCCGAGGCATCACTCAAAGCTGATTCGATAGCGGCGATGTCATGCCCGTCTATGGGGCCGAGATACCTAACACCTAACGTTTCGAAAAAAGCGGGAGGCTCCCACATCTCTCGCATAGCAGCCGCAGCCCCAGATAAGCCTCTTTTGACCTCGCCTCCCAAAGGGATACGGTCCAAAATGCTTGTTACCGCCTGGCGTCCCTTCACGTAATTAGGAGATTGTCGGACACGGGACATAACAGTGGCTAGGCGGCTCACGGTAGGAGCGTATGACCTGCCATTATCGTTGAGAATTATTACGGCGCGCTGGCCGTAGTGGCCAAGGTTATTCAAAGCTTCAAATGCCATGCCGCCTGTCATCGAACCGTCACCGATGACCGCAACGACCTTACGGTGGTTGTGACCTGTGAGGTCAAAGCCCGCAGCTAGGCCCGATGCCCAACTCAAAGAAGTGGACGCATGGCTGTTTTCAACCACATCATGTTCCGATTCTTCCCCGCTCGGGTAACCCGATAATCCATGCCGTTGACGAAGATTCGCAAACTCATCCGCCCGGCCGGTCACGATCTTGTGCACGTATGACTGATGGCCCGTGTCCCACACAATCACATCGCGGGGCGACTCAAACACACGATGCACTGCAAGCGTTAGCTCTACTGCACCGAGATTGGAGCCTAGGTGACCCCCTGTCCGAGACACTGCCTCTACGAGAAATTCTCTAATCTCTACGCAAAGGCTGTCTAGCTCTTCGCTATCAAGCGCTCGCAGGTCTGCAGGGCTTTTAATCTTTTCAACGTACATGGGAACAACTACCGAATGTCAGCACCACATGGAACGCTATCGGCTGAACGGTTAATGGCCCCGTCATCGGGATAACGGAATCGCATGAGCCAATTGGCACAGAGCATTCCTGCGAACAAGACACCTAACCCGACGGCGCCATCTATCCAATAGTGATTGCCGGTTACAACGATTCCGAAACTTGTGGCCACCGGGTATAGCCAGATCAGCCAGCGGCTCCACAAAGACCTCAACACTGGTGCTAATGCCACCGAGCACCAAGCAGCCCAGGCCAAGTGGAGGCTTGGCATGGCTGCCCATTGGTTCGAGATTGCTTGAAGGGTGCCAGAGTCGAATGACCAAAGGCCTCCATAAACGGACAAAGTGTCAATGAAGGAATATTCAGTCATTGAACCCCCGTAAGGGGGTGGCGACGCAAGCAGACGAGGTGGCATCAAAGGAAATATTGAGAAACCAATTAGGGCGAGTGCTGTCGTGTTTGCCAAAGCGGTTCGGTAACGAATAAATCGGAATGGAAATTTTCGGTACAGGAAAATACCAACTCCGATGGTGACAACGAAGTGAAGACTTCCGTAAAAGACATTCCAAAACCAAAGAAACCAGTCCCAGTCAAGAAACACCGCTTGCAAGCGCTCCTCAAAAAATAGGCCTAACTTCTTTTCAAAGTCGATGACCCTCCTAGCGTTATCTGCGGCGGCGGTGCTCGAAGCGGCAAAAAAACCGTTTGAACCGAACTGGTTTCTAATTCGGGCATAGACCAGATAAAACGCCAGGACGAAGATCACTTCTTTCCACCAGCGTCTCTTGGCAACAACGGCTGCGGCTCGGCTCAAGCTTTACCCCCTGCGTCTGACTGGCGCGAACCTAATATGTAGGGAACAGCCCCAACCAGGCTCGCAATCAGGGTAATAGCGTAGACAATGAGCCCGAGAACCACACTCTGCCCGCTGCTGACGCCAAAACTACTCAGAAATAGAACCAGGGCTGCCTCTCGAACGCCAAGACCTCCGATAGCTATAGGCAAGACTTGAGCAACGAAGACGATAGGCACGAAAGCGAACCACACGACCAAAGAGATTTCGATGCCAATCGCATTCGCTGCGCATATAACCGCGACGATAAGAAAAAATTGAAAAGCCACTGCGATCAACAAGAGCTCAGTCATGCCCCTTGGAATGCTTCGGTAGCTTTTAAGTCCTTGGTGAACCGCTGCTAGCGCTGCTGAGAGCCTATTCTCGCCACTTAATCTTCCGCCAAAATTAGGGTGTTCTGCCAAGAAAATCAGAACTACCAAAATGGCGAGAGTGGCCAAAGCCCCGGCAAGAGCGATTGTTCCTGCCCGGGAACCAACGAGGTCAGGTCGCACAACCAATGCAACAAACGTAATCACTGGCAGAACTATCCAACCCGTCAACCGTTCGATAATCACAGATGCAAAAGCACCCGAAGGGTCCCGAATCTCTGCCCCCATTCGTGTGACTCTCAAGATATCTCCACCAACTGTTGTCGGGAGAAAATTGCCCACGAACTGGCCAGCCAAGAAGTGGCTGGAGACCCTGGAAAAGGTCGGGCTATAGCCAAGAGTTTTGCAAACTTGAAGCCAGCGAAGAGATGCCAACATAAATGCGCTCAATGTGGCGAGAAGGGAGGCGACAAGCCAGACCCAACTTCCCCGTTGCCAGTCCGGCCACCTTTCTTGAAGGTCGTCGGCAGGAAAGCGGGTCAGCAAATACGCGAGCAATATCGCGCTAGCGATCAGACGCAGAGCGAGAGATGCCTTTCTAGGCAAGCGGGGTAACTGTTTTTGCTTTCTAAACACGAGAGATCGAAGATTACGCCGAAGTTGGCGCTGTGAGAAGTCCAAAAGCTCGCTAAGGCGGGTACTGTGTCGCCATCACCGCAATTCACTCGATTGAGGACAATATGCAATCAAAGTCAACCTCCCCGCTCATCGATAAAGAAATTGTTGCAAGAACATTGGCTTCGGCAATGAAAAACGGTGGAGAGTGGGCCGAAGTATTTGTGGAAGACCGTCAAAATGCTTCAGCTGACTTCGACGAGGGGCGCGTCGAAGCGATGACCTCTAGCCGAGATTTAGGTGCTGGCATCCGCGTCACGGTCGGAGAAGTAACGGGCTTTGCTCATACGTCAGATCTCAGCCCAGCCGGCCTCGATGAAGCCGCACGCGCGGCAGCAGCTGCTGCCAAGGGGAGCACTATGAACATCCCTATTGCTCTAAGGGGCTCTGGAACCTCCAAAAATAATGTTGCTATTCCGCCATCTTCCGTACCGAAGTCAGAAAAAGTAAAGCTGCTCAGGTTAGCCGACGCCTCCGCTCGAGCCGAAGATCATCAAATTACCCAGGTAAACGTTAGATATTCCGAAGGTTGCAGGCAGGTGCTTGTTGCGAACACAGATGGAGTTTTTAATGCAGATAACCAAACCAGAACTCTGCTATCCGTCAACTGTGTTGCAAGCGGAGATCAAGGACTCCAAACCGGTCGCGAAACCGTCGGGTACACCGTGGGTTTTGAGTTGTTCGATGAGCACGATATTGAAGCGATGGCCCGTCGGGCTGCCAACCGGGCGATCACCAAGCTCTTGGCCCGACCTGCGCCCAGTGGTCAACTGCCAGTGGTGATAGAGAAAGGCGGCGGTGGTGTGCTTTTCCATGAGGCCTGTGGACATGGCTTGGAAGCTGACCTGGTAAACAAAGGCGCTTCGGTTTTTCGTGATCGTTTAGGTGAACTAGTAGCGGACCCCTCGGTAACCCTTGTCGACGATGGCACAATGGGGGTTGAGTGGGGGACCGTCGCTATTGACGACGAAGGATGTCCAACCCAAAAAAATGTCCTTATAGAAGATGGCGTACTGACTGACTACATGTGGGATCACATGCGCAGCCGAGCAGAAGGTCGCTCTCCGTCGGGAAATGGTCGTCGTCAGAGTTACCAGCATCTTCCGATGGTGAGGATGACGAATACCTTCGTGATGAATGGTGAGGTGGAACCTCAAGCGATAATTAGTGATACAAAAAGCGGCGTTTATGTGGCCCAGCTAGGAGGCGGACAAGTTAATACAGCTACCGGCGATTTCGTGTTTGGGATGACAGAGGCATACCTGATCGAAAACGGCGAAATTACGACACCGCTCCGAGAAGGAAACCTCATCGGTAATGGTCCCGAAGTTCTCAAAAATATTGAGGTAATTGGTAACGACTTTGCAATGGGTAGTCCTGGAACTTGCGGCAAAGATGGTCAAGGCGTCCCCGTAGGAGACGGCCAACCGACCCTGCGAGTCGCTGCCCTAACTATTGGTGGGACTGCAAATTGAAAGAAGCCGTCGAACTCCCAGATCTTGCAAATGGGCTCCTTTCGGTAGCGCATGACAGCGAGCAAATAGAAGTCTGTGTTTCGAGAAACCGCAGCACTTCGGTGAAGGCATATCAGGGAGAAGTTGAATCTATTAAGTCAGGTATGACGGAAGCCGTAGGAGTCAGAGTCATCGTTGATGGTCGGCAAGGTTTTGCTAGTGCCGGCTCGCTCGAGCCACGTGTCCTGAGTCAATTAATTGATGAGGCTCGAGAAAATCTTAAATTTGCCGAACATGACTCGTATCAAGAGCTGGCGTCACCGGATGGGGTTGCCCCCCCAGGATTACTTCTAAGCGATCCAGCAATCCGCTCCATATCGGAGAGTCATAGAGCAGCTGTAGCTATCGAACTTGAGAAACGCTGTTTGGCGGCGGATCCGCGTGTTAAAAATGTTCGCTCTGCTTCTTGGTCAGACGGGTGGGGTGAGTTCGCACTTGCTTCGACTTCGGGTATTTCAGTTCACAGCGAGGGTGGAAGTTGTTCGGTTGGTGTTCAGCCGCTGGCTGAAGATGGAACTGAAACTCAAATTGGTTTTGCTGGAGACGCTGCACGACGACCGGATGGTTTGGATTTAGATCGGGTAGTCAATGAAGCCGTCGAGGGCGCAACTGGCATGCTGGGGGCTACTCAACCGGACACCGAATCGGTCACTGTTGTCTTGGAGCCGTCGGTGACAGCGGCATTTTTGGGAATCGTCGCAGGTGCTCTTACGGGCGATCGGGTGATAAAGGGAAGGTCGCCATTCGCAGAACGTTTAGGTGAGTCGATCGCAGCGGCCGCTTTGCAGTTAGTAGATGATCCTACAGATATTGATTCGCTTGGTGCTGATAACCATGATGGAGAAGGATTAGCGACTCGTGTTAACTCAATCATCGAAAACGGTGTCCTTTCCAAGTTTCTGCATAACTCTTATACAGCTCGTCGTGCGGGTGAAATATCCACCGCCTCTGCGGTGCGAGGTACTCGATCGACGCCCGGAGTTGGGCTGCATGCTCTTTCATTAGTTCCTGGCACGGCAACTCGACAACAACTATTCGACGAAGTAGGGGATGGGATCTTCATTCGTGGGGTGAATGGTCTCCACAGCGGAGTTAACCCTATTAGCGGGGATTTTTCAGTGGGAGCTTATGGGCACCGTATCGCCGGTGGGGAGCTCGGAGAGCCTTTTCGTGAGGCGACGATTGCTTCGACACTCCAGCGAATGCTTCTGGACATAGAAGCGATTGGGGGCGATTTTGAGTTCTTACCTAACGGATCCGGAATGGCCTCGATCGTGATCAGTGGTATCGCGCTATCCGGTAGTTGACTGACTGAAGGCGAATCACCCGAGGTCATTGCTACCCTGCTTCACGTGCCATCTATACCCACTCCCGAAGCGGTTGAACGCCACCCGCACCTAGGAGAAGCCTGTCCCGAGGGTTGGGTCAGAGTTGATTTCCATTCCCACACAATGTGGTCAGGCGATTCGACAACAACCCCTGAGGAATTAGTTGAATGTGTAGCTGCGTCTGGGATCGACGTTCTATGTGTGACCGATCACAACGCAATAAAGGGAGCTGAGGCGCTCGTCGAACAGTTGCCGTGTCGAGTAGTTATAGGGGAAGAGCTAAAGACCCACGCAGGCGAAATAATCGGTCTTTTCTTGAATGAGCGAATCCCCCAAGGAATAAGACCTGAAGAGGCAGCTCAAAACATCCGTGATCAAGGCGGCATCGTATACATACCGCATCCCTTTGACCCGTTGCGGAATAATTTACGCGAGGACGTTCTCGACCAACTTGTTGAAGCGAGTCTCGTTGACGGTATCGAGGTGATAAACGGAAAAACGAGTCTTCAAAGTCTGAATCGACGCGCCTATACCTACGCGCAAGAAAACGATTTGGCGATAGGAGCGGGAAGCGACGCTCATGTTGCTGAGGCAATAGGCGCCGCGTATATGGAAATGCCTGACTTCGAAACTCCGCAAGAATTTTTGGCAGCAATGCGGCTTGGGCAACCAGTTGGCCATTTCTACGACCCTCCGAGGCGCTGGAAACCGCGCATTGTGCCGTCGACAGCAGATTAACTTTACCTACCTTCAACGAATGCGATAACTATGCCGATATTCCACGCAATCGTTTTGGGAGTAGTTCAAGGTCTTACGGAATTCATCCCAGTATCTTCAAGCGGACATTTGGAGGCTGTTCCGTGGTTACTTGGATGGAAGGATTTCGCTGGAGATCCCAGACTAGAAAACACTTTTGATGTAGCTCTGCACCTAGGAACCTTAGTTGGTTGCCTTATAAGCCTTTGGAGCGATGTAAGCAGATACTCGAAGGCGGGAGTCAAAGCGTTGACGGGGCGCGGTAAGTGGACGAATGATGCAAAGGTGTCAATTCTGATTATCGCAACTGCTGTTCCGGCATCGCTTTTTGCAGTGTCATTGGAGTCTTTCCTGCTCAAGCAGGGCGAACGAATAGGAATAATTGCCACATGCCTGATTATTTTTGGCGTTGCTTTGTGGCAAGTGGATAAGCGGGCCCCGGCAAAACGCGTTGTGACGGATTTATCTTTTCGACACACGCTTGGCTTGGGCTTAGGACAGTGCTTAGCTCTATTGCCCGGCGCGAGCCGCTCTGGTGTTGCAATAACAACCGCTCGATCACTCGGATATGAGCGAACGGGCGCCGTACGTTTAGCATTCCTGATGGGTCTCCCCATTATTGCGGGTGCGGCGCTTTTTCGATCGGTAGGAGTCGTGGCTGATGGGATGCCACCAGACGTTTGGCCAGCGTTACTGATAGGAGCAGTTGCGTCGGGGGTAACAGGCTGGTTGGCGCTCAGGACAATGCTTAATTGGGTGCATTCGAGAAGCTATTTGGGATTTGCGTTATATCGAATTCTTTTCGCAACAGTCCTTTTGGGTGCGTTGACAGCTCAGTGAAAGCTTGTTCGTCGCTGAACTAGTCGCTCGTAGAACTTGAACTGCTGCCTGAGCTCTTTTCCTTTGTTGTACTTGAGGAGGTCTTAGTTTCCGTAGTACTTGATTTAGCGGAATCTCCCGAGCTCTCTGAACCAGTGGACTTTCCGCTGCTAGATCTGCTGTCGTTTTTATAGAACCCGCTGCCCTTGAATGCTATTCCCACATTGCCGAAAACTTTTTTTACCGGGCCGCTACAGACTGGACAGATGCTAATAGGGTCATCGCTAAACGACTGACGCACTTCAAACTGGTGTTCGCACTCGGTGCACCGGTATTGGTAGGTAGGCATTATCAATTAAGCTTTTCGTTAATCCTAGGGGCCGACGGAAATTGTAGCGATGACTGGGGGCACCTACACAAAGCGCTGCTCTTGAGACTCCGAAGTCTATAACCGCTAGATTGCCTTCATGATTTCGCTTGAAGAGGCAAGAGCATATGTAATGGACGCTTGTGGGCGTCGACCGAAGATTTCGACCAAAGTCTCGGAGGCATTGGGGTTAGTAACGGCAGAAGACGTGATCGCTCGGGAATCACTTCCTCCCTTTGCCAATACTGCGATGGACGGTTTCGCAGTTCGGTCTGAAGATTTGCAAGACACTCATACGCGACTACGCGTTGTTGAAACGATTGCAGCGGGTCATAACCCCCAAAAAACACTTCACCCAGGGGAAGCAAGCCGAATCATGACAGGTGCTCCAGTGCCAGTTGGAGCTGACGCCATCGTAATGGTCGAGAAAACATCGGTCGATGGGGATTGGGTGACAGTCGAAGGTTCTGTGACGCCTGGAAATCACATACGACCGGTTGGTGACGACGTTGCTGCTAACGATTTGGTCTTTTCCAATGGCTCGGTCCTTAGCGCGGGGCATCTGGGAGTCCTATGTAGCCTTGGAATCAACGAGATAGCTACGTACCCTCGACCGCGAGTTGGAGTTATCTCAACCGGCGATGAACTTGTTGACGATGGTAGGGACTTGGAACCTGGCCAAATTCGCGACTCGAACAGACGAACGCTTCTCTCGTTGGCGCGTGGCGACGGATTTGACCCAGTTGATCTCGGTTTGATCCCAGATATTGAGAGCGAAATTGAGGCTGCACTCCTAGCAGGGATTGAAAGTTGTGACGCGATAATTACATCTGGTGGCGTCAGCATGGGTGACTACGACTATGTCAAGGCTGTGCTAACCAGGATTGCCGATATGCGGTGGATGCAGATTGCCATCAAGCCGGCAAAGCCTTTGGCGTTTGGAACGGTTGGCGAGACACCTATTTTTGGATTACCTGGTAACCCGGTTTCTTCGATGGTTTCATACGAACTTTTTGCTCGGCCTGGATTGCGATCGATGATGGGGTTTCCTCACCCTGTGAGAACTTCTCTTAAAGGTGTAGCGGCTGGAGCTTTGACAAGAAAAGCGGATGGCAAAATTCATTACGCTCGAGTCACTGCTGAATTCGCTGACGGCGATTTGATTGTGACTCCCATGTCGGGGCAGGGTTCTCACATGCTTGCTTCCATGGCGCGGGCAAATGCCCTTGCCGTCCTTCCTGATGGCGAAGGGTGCAATGAGGGGGAAACAGTTCAAGTCCTGCTTCTTGACTGACAAGCCGAGTGTCAGCAAGTGCAACGGCGTCTATCTAGGTACGCTAGAGGCAGTATGCAACCGCAATCCAGTGCAGAGGACTTAATCGACCCACATGGGCGCACAGTCCGTGATCTTAGAATTTCTGTCACTGATCGTTGCAATTTCCGTTGTCAGTACTGCATGCCGGCTGAAGGAATGCAGTGGTTGCCCCGCGAAGAAATTCTCTCGTTTGAAGAGATTGAGCGTTTTGCGCGGATATGTACCGAGCACTTTGGTTTTGATGGAATTCGGCTGACGGGAGGGGAACCTCTGGTACGAGCCCACCTTCCTGAGTTAGTCCAGCGTCTTGCAAGTCTGAACGTAGACATTGCGCTTACTACAAATGGAGCGACGCTTCGGCTCCACGCAGCGGCGCTTGCTAAAGCGGGACTGAAGCGCATCAACATAAGCCTTGACTCGCTAAGGCGTGATCGTTTTTTAGAACTGACGAGGCGCGATGAGCTAGATCGCGTAATGGATGGAATTGATTCGGCATTATCCGCCGGCTTGAATCCAGTCAAGATCAACGTAGTGATGATGCGAGGAATTAATGATGACGAGATAGTGGATTTCGCTCGCTTTGGAAGAGAGAAGGGTGTCACTGTTCGCTTCATTGAATTCATGCCACTCGAGGCAGGCGATGTCTGGAATGAGAGCCTTGTAGTCCCAGCGGAGGAAATCGTTGAGACGATTAACGATGCGATTCCTATGGAGCCGATTACTCGCGGCAGTGAACCAGCTGAACGTTGGCGCTATACGGACGGTAATGGGGAGGTAGGTGTCATCGCCTCTGTTACACGCCCATTTTGTGGAAATTGCGATCGAGTGCGCATAACCGCTGAAGGGCAATTTCGAACTTGCCTGTTTGCGGTGGACGAGTTTGATATGCGAACCCTTCTACGAGAAGAAGCTGACGATAATAAGTTAGTTGAAGCAATCAAAGCTGCGGTCGGGACAAAATGGGCGGGCCATTCAATTGGCCAAGTGAATTTCATTCGTCCAAGCCGGACCATGAGCCAAATCGGGGGATGACATGAACGAAACCGGCGGCCCCGAACTCACTCACCTAGATGCGGCGGGACATGCCCATATGGTTGACGTCTTATCAAAAGAAAAGACGAGAAGGCGGGCAGTTGCGCAGTGCAGCGTTTCAATGTCTGAGCAAGCGGCTTCTGCTATCGCAAACGGCGATGTCGTTAAGGGCGACGTTCTTGCTGTAGCTCGGGTGGCGGGTATTCAGGCGGCAAAGCGCACTGCAGATCTGATCCCACTTTGTCACCCATTGATGATCGGAGCGGTATCAATCGAATTCGACTTAGAAGAGAGAAGCGTCCGGATAGCAGCCTCCGTAGAAACTCTTGAAAGAACTGGCGTCGAGATGGAGGCTTTGACTGCCTGTTCAGTTGCGGCTCTCACAATTTATGACATGTGTAAGTCGATTGATAAAGGAATGACAATCGGGGAGCTCACACTTCTGGAGAAAACTGGCGGAAAATCTGGTACGTACTCCCGCGACGAGTAGCACAATTTTAAACCGCTAATAGGCCCATTTAGATATTGCATCATTCGAGCGGGCTCGTAATAATAAAGGGCGCACCCCGTTAGAAGTTCTCTTGGAGAGTCGGAAGACGGTTTGCCTTTTAGCCACACGCTGCCAACTGGGCTAGCAGAATAAAGGAGAGGAGGACGAGTCACTTGACAGAGATAGTCCTTCTCGCGTTAGTGGCCATCTGGGCTGTAGTTCTTGTGCCCGGGTGGATACGTGCTTTTCTCGATCGAGGTGGGCGACGCACCCCGATGACGGCTTGGCGCAAGCAACTAGACACTCTTTCTGGCTCCACCCCAGCTGCTGGAATACCAGCACCTTTTGGGGCGCGTGTAGCAACGGTAGATCGTCGAGGGATTTATTTGCGGCCTCGTAGTTCAATACCGACCAACAGCCGCGAAGCAGCTGTGCGGCGACGAGACGTTTTACGTCTCCTAATCTTTGGCGCCGCAATGACGCTCTTCGGCTGGCTGGCCGGTGGTATAGCGATAGTTGGCATTACGCACGTAGGTCTCGACTTAGCTCTTCTTGGCTACTTGTTTCTATTGAATCAACGCCGCAAAAAAGAAGTCTTAAGGCTTGCTCAGATTCACTTCTTGCAACCTCAAGTGGCTGTCGCAGGGGAAGCTAGCGAGGGTGACAGTGAACAAATCGCTACTTAGCTTGTCGAGTTAACGCGACGAGTATGATTCTGGGCCTTCTGCATTGTTCAGTTTTCCGGTATCGTCCAAAGGTCCCTTTGGGGGTGTAGCTCAGTTGGTAGAGCGCTTCGGTCGCATCGAAGAGGCCAGGGGTTCAATTCCCCTCACCTCCACTCGAATCTTTAGCAGTTTCTGGCGTTATCGAATGACGCGCCTGGCCCGATTCATCCTCCTCGTACTTCTGATTTGTGGATGCGGTAATTCCAGCGAGCCGGGAATATATGCGGGCTTGGAAGTTTCCGATCCCTCTGTAATGCCTAATCCCATATTGACGGACACAAACGGGCAACCTTTTGCAATGAAAGCTGATACGGAAGGGTCGGTCAGACTCGTTTACTTCGGCTTTTCATCTTGCCCCGATATTTGTTCAGTTCATCTGGCTCAATTGAGTGACGTTATAGATCGTCCCGGCATGCCTCCAAACATCACCGTAATCTTTGTGACCGTCGACCCAGACGTCGATACGCCTGAAGTGATGCGGTCTTTTCTTGACCAATTCAATAGTGACTTTGTTGGATTGACAGGTACGAAAGAAGAGTTGGTTGAGGCCCAGCGTCAGTTTTCTGCGCTAATCGCTTCGCCTGTATTGGACGACGAAGGCCAAATGGAAACAATAGGACATGATGGTCGGGTCTTTGCGTTCTCGCCCGACGGAATTGGGCGCACGCAATACCCACATCCCACGAGACAAACGACCTGGACGCGAGACTTACCCATCCTTGCGAGCCTCCGATAGCGTCTTTCACAACGATTTATTTTCAGTAACTTAGAAAGGTCGAAAAGTTGCGATTTTGGTGCTCAACGCTAGAGGAACCATGGTCATGGTCCTTTCGCGCGTACCCAGGTGTTTGGGTGGCGATGCTTTGTCTAACCGTCCCATACCTTGTGTATCTCCGGAAGGCCCCCAAAGTTTCTCCTGCACATCAGAAACAACGTTTGCTATTTTTGGCGGGCATTCTTTTTCTATGGTGCGCGACGGATTGGCCGCTTGGATTGCTTGGGGCGAGCTACCTTGCATCCGCTCACATGATGCAATTTTTGATCTACACGATGGCGGCTGCTCCTCTGTTGCTCTTGGGTACTCCAGAGTGGATGGCTCGGCGCTTTGTCGGTCGCCTCCGGCTATACCGTCTGCTCGGTCGCTGCGCCAAGCCGGTCGTAGCAGGTCTCGTTTTTAACGCTGTTCTTATTGCGACGCATTCCCCCTGGGCTGTCGATAATTTGCGAGTAAACCAGTTCGGGTCTTTTGTGATGGATCTAATTTGGCTTGTCGGTGGACTTGTGGTTTGGGCCCCGATTGTTTCGCCAATTCCTGAGCATCGAATGACAAGTTACCCGGGGCGGATGGCGTATCTCTTCCTAGCCTTGGGTGTCGTTCCCGCTGTTCCCGGCGGGTTTTTGACATTTGCGGGATTCCCACTCTACGCAACGTATGAATTAGCTCCCAGAGTTCACGGTCTAGGAGCTACCACCGACCAGCAACTAGCTGGTCTCGTAATGAAACTGGGGGGCGTTCCGGTGGTATGGGGAACGATTGCTGCGCTCATGCATAAGTGGACCGAGGCCACCCGAAAAGCAACTGAAGCTGAGCGAAGTGTCTTGTCTGCGCCCAATCATTCTGACCAACGCAACTAGTTGAGTGCAGAACTAGACCAGTAGACCACAGCCAAAACCAAGCCTGCTGCGAGTACAACTGAAACAAGCGAAGACCAAAGCGTGTAACGCGGGCCAAATCTTTTCTTAGTTGGTCGACCAAACAATCGGCTCTCCGTAGGTATCGACATCAATTTAGTAACTCAGCGACCAACCTGGCTGCTTTCCCTTTCCCGAAGCTTTACGTTCACTTGTAATTTTTCAAGGTGTTGGTCCAAGGTTTGTTGGCCCTGTGGAATCGGATGTTCTTCGAAAAATTGGGTAACCTCAGCGGCCAGTTTGGGAGTGGATAGAGAGCGGATACCGCCCACCATTCTGGGGATCGAATTCTGTGGAAAGGCCGTATTTAATTCTTCCCACCTGTCACGGATGAATTGCCAAGCTAATTCGCCGTGCTTTCGGTGACCCATTGCTGCGCCCAGTAGATATGGCGCATTCTGCGACCGCACTTCCGAAACGAATAATTCGAGAGTTTTGTGGAAAAGCTCTACGTCTCCTACCTCAAGTAAAGACATCAAATAGCGCACTTCGAGTTGTGGTGTCGGAGCGTCCCTATATAGCTCCACTAATTCAGCGTGTGTCTCGTAGTCTCCAGCGGACGCTACAACTCGAATTGACGCGGCCGCAAGGTTAGGTTCTGTCGGCCTTCCTTCTTTGTCGTCGGCGAATATCGCTGCCGCTAAATCCCTGATGGATTGGTCTTCGCCTGTAGTGCCAGCTGCGGCAAATAGTAGAGCTCTTAGCTCTCGGTCCAAGTCCGGTTCGCCATCGATAGGCTCAAGCCCAAGAACCCCTAAGGCTGTAGTTGATAGGTCTCTGATTAACACCTGCAGATGCTGCTGCCCCAGTTCGTCGGCAATGAAGTGAAGCTGCTCGAGTGCCGAGATTATTCTTTGCCAGACTCCCAAATCGGTTTCCGCTACCAGGCCTGTAACAAGTGCAATAAAAGTGGCTGCTTGTGTACTGCCAGCGAGGACTGAGGACCAAGTGTCGTCAACCAGTCCGTAACGTTCTGCGGGCGAGAGAACATCGAGTGCTCGACTTGATAGGGCCGCAAGGAGTTCGTCGTTATAGGTGACTCGATAAAAGCCATGACCGCCCGCGTTGACCACTACCCAGTCTGGAGAAGCCCCTAGATTAATGACGACATCGGAATCCTCAAGAAGAAGACGTGTTTCGGTGACTTCGGAGCCAATTTGGCATCGAATAATTAACGGTACGTGCCATAAAGCTGTGGCGACCTGTGAATAACCGAACCGGGACTGACTTACTCTGATTCCGTTGTCGTGGGGATCTACGGTTATCAATGGATACCCACCCTGAAATATCCAAGTATCCATGGCAGCTCGAACTGGGACCCCTGTTGCGACCTCGAGAGAGTCCCAAAGGTCAGTAGTCGTAGTGTTAGCGAAACTGTGATCCATCAGATATTGCTTTACACCACCTCGAAATTGATCAACGCCCAAGAACTGCTCCAGCATTCTTACGACGGCCGCACCTTTCTCGTAGGTGAGAATGTCGTACATTGCCTCTGCGTCCTCTGGCGAAATCACCTCGAACTCAATCGGGCGAGTCGAAACGAGGGAGTCGGTGTCGAAGGCCGCAGCCCTTTCGACGCAAAATCCATCCCAACGACGCCATTCGGGTCGAAATGCGTCCGTAGTAGCTACTTGCATGAAGGTCGCAAAAGCCTCCTTAAGCCATATGCCGTTCCACCAGTCCATAGTCACTAAATTGCCAAACCACATGTGCGCTATTTCATGAGCGATAACATCAACAATGCGCGTCAGTTCAGCTTGAGTGGTCCGTTCTGGGTCTGCGAGCAAAAGAGTTTCTCTGAAAGTGACGCAACCAAGATTTTCCATGGCTCCAAACGCGAAATCGGGCACCGCAACTAAGTCGAGCTTTCCCGCTGGATATGGAATCCCGTAATAGTTGACAAGCCATCGAAGGCTAAACTCTCCTGCTTGCAAGCCGAAGTCAGTGAGATTTGCTTTGCCTGGGACATGGACGATGCGGAGTGGCACTCCATCCACATCCACCGGGTCCGTAGCCTCGAGTTCCCCAACAATGAAGGCAACTAGATAAGTAGACATAATCATCGTGTCTGCGAAGCGATCTTCTCGCTTTCCATCTTCGATGGGAAGCGAACTCACCAGCTCGCCGCAACTAATCGCCATTAGCGAATCTTTGACGCGAAGTGTTACGCCGAATGACGCCTTAAGGTCGGGCTCGTCAAAGCAGGGAAAAGCGCGTCGAGCGTTAGTCGATTCGAATTGAGTTGTCGCAATAACATGCTCCAGGCCAGACTCGTCTTTCCAGGTGGATCGGTAAAACCCCCTGAGTTTGTCATTAAGAATTCCTTTGAAAGAACATCGCAAATTGGCTCGGCCTGGTTGTAGGACCACCGGAAAAGCAAAGTTCACCCGTTCGAGATCCTGATCGAAGTCCACCGAGCTTGCCTGAACGGCTTCGTTCTGTTCAATCCACACGTTGTCAATCTCTAACTCCGCTGCATTGAGCACTACCGTGTCAGTCTCACTGACAATGTCTAGGGTTATGCTGACCTCCCCTACGAATGATGCGTTGTCAAGATCGGGTTCAAGTTCGAGCTCATAATGCACAGGCAATATGTGCCTGGGTAGCCGGTGGGGGTTCTGCTGGGTCACAGGCCGAACCCTAGCGGGCGTAATAGCGGACTTCACAGTGAGAAGTCGCTAGTGTGCTGAAAGTCGACACAGAAACGAATTATGACTCCTGTAAGCCCTCAACTTGACATTGACGTGGTTGGTTTTGGTAACGCCCTTGTTGACGTATTGTCTCATCAGGAAGACCAATTCATTGATGATATCGGAGCCATAAAAGGCGCTATGAATCTCATTGACAAAAAGCGCTCAAACCACTTATACGGATTAGTGGAGGAGCGGACTACCGTCTCCGGAGGATCGGCTGCAAACACAATTATTGGTGTCAATTCGTTTGGTGGCTCATGTGCCTATATAGGTCGAGTCGCTGCGGACGATCTGGGCGAAGTTTTTCACGAAGACATGAGCCGCCTCGGCATAGTGCATACAACCCCCTTCGCTCCGACTGAGGATCCAACCGGGCGGTGCATTGTTTTTGTTACCCCCGATGGAGAAAGAACGCTAAACACCTTTCTCGGCTCCTCTAACGGACTTAAATCCTCGGATGTCGATATGGAGCTTGTGAAACGAGCCAAGCTGCTTTTCTTGGAGGGCTACCTTTGGGATCCCCCCGAGGCCAAAGCCGCCATGCGTTACGCCGCATCTGGAGTGGAGCCAGGTGGCAGAGTTGCTCTGACATTGTCGGACCAATTTTGTGTTGATCGTCATCGCGCCTCCTTCATGGATCTTATTGATGACTATGTAGATGTCTTATTTGCTAATGATTTCGAAATCCAATCATTATTTGAGGTAGAGCAACTCGAACCGGCACTGAACTTGATAAGTGAGCGGGTTGAATTAGCCGCAATAACGTTGGGGGCAGAAGGTTCCGTATTAATTACTCCCGGTGATCGAACTTATATCGCAGCCGACCCAGTAGCCCGTGTTATCGACAAGACCGGAGCTGGAGACCTTTACGCATCAGGGGTCCTATACGGTTTGGCGAGAGGATACGACCTTGAAAGGTCTGGAAAGTTAGGTTCCTTGGCCGCCGAAGAAGTTATAGGCCACATTGGTCCAAGACCCGAGGTTTCACTGAAGGCTCTCGCTGGCGACCTTGCCTGATTGGCGTTTTAGGTAAACCACGACAAAACAAAAGTTCCGAGCGAAGCTAGATCTTGTTTACTTGCTGATCTTGCTTCTCGAATATTTGTTGGAGCTTCTAGGGTTACTTGCTCCATGTAGATCTTGACCTTTGGTTCCGTGCCACTCGGCCGAATTGCGACCCTAAGGCCACCCTCAGCGCGAAACTGAAGCAGATTAGTAGAACTAGGCGCAGGCGCATCCAACCAATCGATTACTTCTGTCACCTCATGCCCGTTGAGATGAAGAGGTGGCTTGTTCCTCAAGGAGTTGAGCGTAGCGTCGACTAATTCGGGATCGAATTGGCCACTCACTTGGTCCGTTACAAATAAACCGATTTGTTGGGCCAGTTCGTCCAGGCGCTCTAAGGGGCCTTTGCCAAGTGCTTTAAGGTCAGAAACGAGCCTCAGAAAGGCAATTGCTGAACTAATCCCATCCTTGTCGAGCACTTCGCTAGTGACGGAGTACCCGAGCGCTTCCTCATATCCGAAGATCCATTGCTTTGTGGGGTGCGTGATAGCGGGCTCCATAATCCACTTAAAGCCGGTAAGGGTTCGTACATGTTCAATGTCATGGGCTTTACACAAAGCAATAACGGCTTCGGAAGAAACGACAGAACTTGCGCTTAGCCGCGTGTCACCTGAAGTCACTCTTATCTGGTAATCACACAGGAGTAGACCCAATTCATCGCCAGTGAGTTGGCGCCACTCTTCGTCGGAGCGAATAACAACGGCCAAACGATCTGCATCAGGGTCGTTCGCTAAAATAAGTCCTACACCCTCGTCTTCCGCTTTGAGTTTTGCCAGGTGTAGTGTCCCGGGCTCCTCAGGGTTTGGGAATGGCAGTCCGGGAAATGATCCGTCGGGATCAAATTGTTTTTCAACTCTTATTGGTGGCTGTAATCCCGCTCGAACACAAGCACTCTCCAATGCGTCGCCTCCAACTCCACAAAGCGGTGTGTAGACCCAATTGATTCCATCAGCCTTGCAATTATCTTCACCGGGAGTTATTACGGATTTGACATAACCTGCCACGGCTTGGGATGCGTTTAAATAACTAATTTCCGATTCCGAAGAAAGTTCAGCCTCCAGAGGCAAGGAGGAAAAATCCATGAACGACTCAATTGCCTTGGCGGCAACTGGACGAATTTGAGTTCCGTCGCTTCCATACACTTTGTAACCGCCATCACTAGCAGGATTATGACTCGCAGTAACCACGATGGCTGCCCCCGCAGCCTGATGGCGCTGGTTCCAGACGACGACGGGAGTAGGACAAGGTTCGTCAATGAGCCAACAAGGAATGCCCAGAGCGGTTAAGAGTCGAGCAGTATCTGTCGCGTACAAGTTGGAGTCTGGGCGAGCATCATACCCGATTACGACCCCCCGCTCTTCTAGACCCTCACGCAGAAGGTAGAAGCCTATGGCTCTAGCCGCCACGCGAACCGTAACCCGGTTCATCCGAGTTGGACCTATCCCTCGCTCTGCTCTAAGCCCGGCGGTACCGAAGGAAATCTGGGAGGCAAATAATTTCGCAATACCGACCGGATCAGAAGAGAGTGCCTCGAGAGTCGACTTCGCGGGAAGATGCGGGTCTGCTTCTAGCCAATGCTCAAGCGACACTACTTGTTCATAGGAAGCGCCGGTCACACCGCCATCCTGCCTCATCCCGCACGCTAGCGTGCGGCTTTTGGGACAAGACCACATAAGACGACAGCGGAAATGAAATCACGATAAGAACCGACGATTGAATTTACTATCAATTCGATGGTGCTCGTCTCATTGCATCAGCTGTTATAGATGCAATAGAAGGAAGAAGCCGTTTAGGGCTTCGATAGGTGCGACTAGCCTCTCCCGCAGTTGGGCCGTTTCCCGTGATTGGCCTTGCTGCGACGGGCACGAAGCTTTCTCTTCTTGGTGCGCTTAGACATCTCAATGATGCTACCGGCTTGTTGGGATTTCCCCTAGTACGAATAAATGTGCACAACCGAAGGAGTTATGAGACAGCTCCGATGTCCCTCAACTTTTCAATGTCCTCATTATGGAAACCCCACTCCAAGAGTATTTCAGATGTGTGTTGCCCGGGATCTGGAGGTGGCATTTGAACCTCACCGGGAGTTCGACTGAACCTTGGTGCGGGCCCAGGTTGGGTTACTCCATCGATCTCAACGAACGACCCCCGGGCAACGTTATGAGGGTGAGATGGAGCTTCTGATAGATCGAGCACTGGTGCGTAACAGACGTCACTTCCGAGCATTATTTGATCCCACTCGTCACGGGTCTTTGATTTGATTATCTCACTGAGACGAGCTTTCTTTTCCGCCCAAGACTGCTGGTCATTGCGGGAATTTGTTGGAGCTTCATCCAAACCCGTTAATTGGAGTAATTCGTCGTGAAATTTTCCTTCTATTGACCCAATAGAAACAAACTTGTTGTCTGCGGTCTCGTAGACACCGTAGTAGTACGAGCCCCCATCGAGAACATTGTCTTCGCGTTGATCGGACCAGTGCCCTGAAGCGTGCATTCCGTAGATGGAACTCATTAGCGAGGCAGCCCCCTCGGTCATCGCGGCATCGACGACTTGACCCCTCCCTGATGTTTTCGATTCCAGCAGAGCTGCGCATAACCCGAATGCGAGATAGACGCCTCCTCCTCCGAAGTCGCCGATCAGATTCAGCGGGGGTGAGGGTTTGTCGGAAGGGCCGATCGCATGAAGGGCGCCCGTCAAGGCTATGTAGTTGATGTCATGTCCGGCAGCATGTGCCATTGGCCCATCTTGACCCCAACCGGTCATTCGGCCATAAACCAAACTGGGATTTCGAGCTAGACATTCTTCAGGTCCCAAGCCCAAGCGCTCGGTAACGCCAGGGCGAAAACCTTCAATCAGCGCGTCAGCCTCTTCGACTAATTTCAGAATCGTTTCAACTCCGTCAGGGTTCTTCAAATCAACTGAGATTGACCTCCGGCTTCGGTTCAAGACGTTGTATTTACGGCCTCGATCAATACCCAAGTCAACTTGAGTCATACGATCAACACGTACGACGTCAGCTCCAAGATCTGCCAAAAGCATTGCACAAAATGGGCCCGGCCCAATGCCTGCTAGCTCAACAACTTTTACCCCACTTAATGGTCCCATCGCACTCTCCCTAATTTGCAACACTTCGATTCTTTCACAGCCGAGAACTAGCTTCATCCTTAGTGGTGAGATCTGTTCGAGCAGCTGTATCCTCGCCTCCCAATGGAAAGATTTGGATTTGTAGGGCTACCTAATGCTGGGAAGTCGTCGCTATTTAACGCGTTAGCGGGCGGGGGCGCGCTCGCTGCGCCTTACGCCTTCGCGACCACGGACCCAAATGTGGGCGTAGTCAAAGTGCCGGACGAACGGCTAGATGCTCTTGCGGAAATGAGCGGTAGTAAGAAAGTCGTTCATTCGACAACCGAATTTGTAGACATAGGCGGACTTGTTGAGGGGGCTAGCCAGGGTGAAGGGTTAGGAAATAAATTCCTTGCTGGTATCCGGGAGGTTGATGCTCTGGTGCTCGTGCTTCGGACTTTCGCCGATGCCGACGTGCCCGGCCCTAGCGACCCCCTGGAACATCTGCGGATAGTAGAGATAGAATTGACATTGGCGGACCTGGAGTCGGTTGAGTCTCGGATCGATAGGCGGCGTAAAGCGCTGAAGGCGGACCCCCGAAACCCCGACCTAGTAGCGGAAGTAGATGCGTTGGAAGCGGCACTTGCCCTGCTGTCCGAAGGGACACCCCTGTTCCGGTCCGACCTTTCGGAATCGCGGCGGGCGGCGCTAAAAGAACACTTCCTTTTGACAAATAAGCCAGTTATGGCAGTGCTAAATATTGGTGAAGAGCAGCTAACAGAAGCAGCGCAACTGGCGTCAGAGCTGGGCGAATCGCTGCCCGGTACTGAGGTTCTACCTCTCTCTGTGCAACTTGAGGCGGAAGCCGCATTACTTCCCGCTGATGAGAGAGCTGAACTCCTTCACGGTCTTGGCTTAGGAGAAGGCGCTTTACCTTTGTTTGTAAGGGCTGCTCACGGAATGCTGGGTCTAAGAACCTTTTTGACTACTGGCGAAAAGGAGTCGCGGGCCTGGACCTTCAAATACGGCTGGAAAGCGCCTCAATGTGCAGGGAGAATACATACCGATTTTGAGCGAGGATTTATCCGAGCTGAAGTCATTGGGCATCAAGATCTGCTTACTCTAGGTTCATGGGGAGCAGCTCGAGAAGCGGGAAAATTGCGGCTAGAGGGAAAAGACTACGAAATGTGTGACGGCGACGTCGTGGAGTTCAGATTTAACGTGTGAGCCGTTTTCGTCGTTGAGTATGCTCCATTGTCTTCGAGGTTCAGCTAAGAAATCTAGAACGAAGTGAGAGACTGCTCCGAGGTCGCTTCTCATGAATGACACAGAAAGATTATTAGATCCAGGAACTCTCTACCTAGTAGCGACCCCAATCGGCAACCTAGGTGATATCTCCGCCAGGGCACGATTAACTCTTTCAACTGCGGACGTTGTTGCGTGTGAAGACACACGGAAAACGGGAAAGTTATTAGAGCTTTTAGGACTTCGAGCAAACCGACTTCTTCTTGCTAACGAACACACAGAATTAGCTGCGGCAGAAGAAATTGATCGATTGTTGGCAGAAGGTTTGACGGTCGCATTGGTTACTGACGCCGGTATGCCTGCAATCTCAGATCCGGGTCAACGTATCGTTGACTATCTCCTCCAGCAGGCACATCGTATCTCTGCAGTTCCCGGCCCAAGCGCAGTGACCACTGCTATAGCTCTCGCTGGATTTCCCGTTGATCGATGGGTTATGGAAGGTTTCCTTCCTCGTAAAGGTCGTGAACGATCCCATCGAATATCTGAAATTGCAGCGGAACGGCGGACCACAGTGATTTTTGAATCACCGAAACGGCTTCGGGCGACTCTCGTCGATTTGGCCGAAGTCTGCGGAGGTGAACGGCGCGTAGCGGTCATGCGCGAACTCACCAAGATGTTCGAAGAAACGGTTCGCGGTCGACTTGATGAGGTCTGCGAAAAATTTACCGACCTAGTTAAAGGCGAAATCGTGATCGTAGTTGCCCCAAAATCGCAAACCTTTGTCACAGACGATGAAATCACCAGGGCGGTGGAACTGGTAGTAGCAAGAGGAGAAACAAAAAAAACGGCGGTTGCGGAAGTGTCGAAGTCGTTGGGGGTCCAGCCGAATAGGGTTTACAAGCTCGCACATGACGACTGAGAATTACGGCAGAACTTGTAAACACTGAACGCTGGCGAGAGACCTGTCGGTACCATTGCAACCGTGACCAACCCCTTCTACGTCACCACACCTATCTACTACGTAAACGACGCGCCCCACATTGGGCACGCGTATACGACGATCACTGCAGATGCTGTCGCAAGATGGAATCGTCTTATGGGACGAGATGTGCATTTTTTAACTGGGACAGACGAACATGGTTTGAAGGTTCAACGTGCTGCAGAAGAACACGATTGCTCTCCCATAGAGTGGGCCGACCGAACTGTGGTCAGATTTCAAGAAGCCTGGACTGAGCTACAGATTTCTAATGACGATTTCATTCGAACAAGTGAGCCTCGACATTACAAGGCAGTAGAGAAACTACTTCAGGCCTGTTACGACAATGGAGATGTCGATCTTCAAACTTATGAGGGTCTCTACTGCGTGAGCTGCGAAGCTTATTTTAATGAGGGCGATCTAATCGATGGCTGCTGTCCCATACATGGCCGCCCGGTGGAACATGTCGAAGAGGAAAATTATTTCTTCAAGCTAAGTAGATACGAGGAACCTCTTAGGAAGTGGTACGAATCTCGCCCTGACTTCGTCGTCCCAACGGGAAAGCGTAATGAAGCGCTGGGGTTCATAAATCAGGGCCTGCAGGATTTCTCGATCAGCAGAACATCAATCAATTGGGGTATTCCCTTGCCATGGGACCCGAAGCATGTGACCTACGTGTGGTTCGATGCATTAGCGAACTACATTACAGCTGCAGGGTACGTCGATGATCCCGACGGTTTTGAAAGTAAATGGCCTGGAATTCATCTAATTGGCAAAGACATACTCCGGTTCCATTGCGTCTATTGGCCTGCGATGTTAATGAGTGCAGGTTTGCAGCCGCCCGAACGCGTTCACGTGCATGGCTTCTTACTGGTGGGAGGAGAGAAAATGTCCAAAACGCGATTAAATCAGATCTCTCCTTCTGAACTCGTAGATGACTTTGGTGTCGATGGGGTTCGTCACCACTTTTTGCACGATCAAATATTTGGCCCAGACGGCGACTTTAGTCATGAGGGGATGATTGCGCGGTATAACGCTGATCTTGCTAACAACCTAGGGAACCTGCTGAGTCGCGT
>CEQU01012412.1_pt1 | contig 34553 bp, 35 predicted proteins | sample 531031 | NCBI WGS metagenome assembly CEQU01 (sample SAMEA2621216, study PRJEB7988) | marine metagenome | isolation source: saline water (ENVO:00002010), including
CTCAGGGATCACTCTGAGAGGGTAAACCTCTATGCCGATTGGTATAAAGTGAACTTTTTTCGTGGTTGTCTCGAATCAATGGGAGCAATAAGGAGAAAGTCATGTCTCAGACAACCTCGAACAATAGCATCGCTAATATGGCAGCTGTGCAAACTGCCATTGCTAATCAGGACAGCGCCGAACTTAAGCAACTGCTTGACGGGCAAACACTCGATCCATTACAAAAAGCTTACCTTAAGGAACTGGCGGACATCGGCAGCGACAACCAGATCCTGCAAATTATCGATAATGCACCAGAAAAAGGTGACGCCGGGACGTAGCTAATTGACGGCAGAGTGTGCAATGATGGGCGCCTGGTCATTTTATGAGTAAAGTTATGTCAGACTCCCAATCACAACGTCGTCGTTTTCTGTTAACTGCGGGCGCTGCCGCCGGTGCTGCAGCGCTGGCACCGGTATCATCCGTTTCGGCCGGCGAAGTAACTCTGCCAGCAATTCGCCACAGCGTATTTTTCTGGTTAAAGAATCCAGGTAATCAGGCCGACCGGGAAGCCCTTATCGCGGGCCTTAAGACACTGGCTGGCATAGAAACGGTGAAAGGCATACAGATAGGCGTACCGGCATCCACCGAGAAACGAGAAGTGGTCGATAATAGCTTTGACGTATCAGAAATGCTGTTATTTGATAATGTGGAAGGGCAAAACAGCTACCAGTCGCACTCTATCCACCTGAAGTTTGTGGTAGACTGCGAACACCTCTGGCGCAAAGTGGTCGTTTACGACTCCATTGCTGTGTAAGTAAGCTGTTCGGGCTACGCTGAATGCCAGTTTAATCAGGTAGCCTGGCTTAAAACCATCATTAACAGCCGGTTACGTGCTTTTCGGACTGATATCCAAGGGCAGGGTAAAGGCAAATTCCACGCCCTTCTGTGACGCCGACTTGAACGCTAAATCGCCTTTGAGTTTATTGGTTGCCAGCGCTTTAACGATGGACAACCCTAATCCGCTGCCGCCCGCTTCTCTGCGAGTGGTAAAGTAGGGCTCAAAGACAGATTGCTGATCTTTTTCCGGTATGCCATTGCCATTATCACGATAAATTAACTTCAACGCTCCGCTATGAGAGTCGATTTCGCTGTGTAAGGCGATCTGCTTATTTTCGATGCCGGTAAAAGCATGGTTAATCGAATTAAACACCAGATTAGTGATAATTTGCGATAACGCACCAGGGAAAGACCACAACACACAATGGGGTATTTTTCCGACTTTAAGTTCGATGCCGTAGCGTCTTAGTTCCGGCAGAATACTGTTAGTCGTGCTGTTAAGCACGGGCTCCAGTTCAAACCGGACGGCCTGGTCGGCACCCTGGTTCACGGCATTGGCTTTAAAATCCCCAATCAGCTTCACTGCTCTTTCCAGATTAAAGGCCAGCAAGTCCGCCACGTCCTGTGACTCCTCCACAAAATGACGAAAAAAAGACTCGGTAAGCTTGCCTGAAGAGAAATGCTTGTTGAGTTCGTTCAGTGACTCATTTAAATGGGACACCCCGGTAATAGCTACCCCAAGTGGGCTGTTGATTTCATGGGTAACACTGGCCACCAGCCTGCCAAGGCTCATCAACCGTTCTTCTTCAGCCAGGGCTTCATAGGTTTTAGTTTGCGGCAGGGGCGCCGTTGCAAATGTTTCCACTGAAAATAAAGGCGACTCGGTAATTCGGCATATGGTGGGTAGCAAGCTTTCTACCATCTGGCAGATGGCCTTCAGTTCATTGCCTCCGGGCTCCTCACCACCTAACTCAAACACTCCCATATAATCTTCGCCACAACCACACAACCAATGGTGTATCCAGGGCACGGATAAGGTTTCTCTGTCGGCTAGCAAAGCATGACTATGGCCGGCAACGCTACTGAATACCTGCATGTTATAACCGGTGGTTAACTGCTCAATATACTGTTTGGTTGCTGCCGATGGCGACCGCCATGGGTATTCCCGCGAAGGGTTATTCCGCCCTGGCACGATGGGCATCCAATCGGCACTGTTAGTGGATAGCACCCATAAGGTACAGATAAACTCTTCCGGCAGTCGCTGTTGCAGGCCATCAACAGCATATTGCAACAGCGTAGTACTTTCGGTGTGACTACGGATGAGTCCAGCCCATTCATACGTCCAGTCTAAACGTTCTGTACTCATTGAAGCCCTTCCCTAGTCCGGATAGCGATTACGGATTTCCCAGAAGTCCTCGAAGTTATCGAGCAATAAATCGACCAGTCTTGGGTCAAAATGCTCGCCCTTTTCCTTCAGTAGCTCTTCACGAATGGTTTCTTTAGCCCATGGCTCCTTATAACAACGTTTGGAGCCAAGTGCGTCAAACACATCCGCCAATGCAGCAACACGCCCGGCAATCGGAATATCCGAGCCTGTTAAACCCAGCGGATAGCCCTTGCCATTCCAGCGCTCATGATGGGTCATACAAATCATTGCAGCGACTTTGAGAATGGGCTTGGTCGATTTTCTGAGGATATCGTGACCCACTGCAGCATGGGTTTTCATGGTTTCCCATTCTTCTAAATCCAGCTTGCCGGGTTTGTGCAGAATGCGATCAGGAATGGCCACTTTGCCAAAATCATGTAACGGTGCAGCCCGCTTGATAACCAGACATTCCTCTTCTGGTAAACCATATAACTGGGCCAGGCGATAACTCACCAGCGATACCCGTTTTACGTGGGACCCGGTTTCCTTACTGCGCATCTCAACCGCATCTCCGAGCAGATAGACCAGCTCGCGCTGGGTATCCAGAATTTCTTCGCCCTTGAGTAAACTTGCGTAGGTCAGCGCAACATTAAAGCAATAGATATCGAGTAATTCCTGCTGCGCATCGGTGAGCTTGCCGTTAGTGTCAACATACAGCAGTGACTGGTAACCACTTTCGGTTTCGGTATAAAACACATAGCCTTCCTCGCTATACAGCGAACGGCCTTCTTGCAGGGCTTTGTCGAATAAGCGCTGCACCGACTCCGGTAACCCTTCAGAGTCATCTTCGGCTATTACGTCGGCCATTGAGCCGGTGGCAGCCAGGATCCGTCTCTGGCCATTAGTCCCCTGCTCAGAAAAAGTCGTGCAATACACAGCACTGGAATCGAGCTGTAGCAGGTTCATGATTTCTTTCAGCACCGCTGTTGCAAACTCGCTCATGGAATTCGGCTTAAGCATTTTACTGGTACTTTCTATTACCTGGCGTAATCCTTTGCGATGGCTATCAATAGTCTGAATATCCCGGAAAGAGCGCAAGCCGCTGTACATCAGGGTTTTAAGTTTCTGGCTGGTTAACTCAGTTTTCTCTTTGTAGTCATTGATGTCGTAACGCTCAATCACTTCATGCTCCGGGGCCTGTCCGGGCTGCCCGGTTCGCAGCACTAAGCGAACCAGGTGGTTGCCCAGTTCATTACGGACCTTATGTACCAGGTCCAGCCCGGCATGATCAGTTTCCATCACTACATCTACCAGTGCCAGTGCTATGTCTTCATTGTCAGCGAAGATCTGCAAAGCTTCCCGGGCTGAGTAGGCATGTAAAAAACGGATCCGCTTGCCATCAAAGCGAAAACGTTTAAGGGTTAAATCGGTAACCTTATGCACTTCGACTTCGTCGTCAATGATCAACACGGTATAACCGTACTCCGCATCCGCCGGATCAGTTGGTACTTTTTCGGCCGATGATGTTTGCGATGCAAAAAGTGGGTTGGATATCACTGTTGACCTCTCACTTATTCAAGTCATGTAATTCAAAGGTCAACGCCAGACCTTCATCAACAAATATATTTAAGTCGCTGTTCAATTTACCTTTAACCAGATTGTAAACCACGCTCAACCCCAGGCCGGCGTTGCCGGCCCCACGGCAGGTGGTAAAAAACGGATCAACAATGCGTTCCAGTAAGGCTTTTTCTACGCCGGTGCCATTGTCTTTAAACAGCAGTAAATGGGTATTAGTATTTCCCTGAGTGTAGGGAAAGGTAATGCTTATTTCACAGTGCTTTTGTTCGGGCTTAAAAGCATGGCTTACCGCATTGCTGGCGAGATAATTGAGAATGTCCAAAATGACATCCGGATAAGTGTAAACCATCGCACTCTTATCAATATTAGCGTTTATCGTTACCAGAGAGCCCGGGTATTCATTATAAAAACGAACAATAAACGAATCGACCAGATCGGCCACAACCACGGGTTCAGGAGTCAGGTTGGCATCGGAGCTGATTACATCGACTTTTTTAAACCGCGCGACCAGAGCCGATGCTTTATGCATATTGTTCAGTGACAAGCTGACCATTTCATCCCCGGTCTCCATAAACTCTTTAAAACGCTCAGCATCAAGACAGCCATTATCGTAATCCTTGCGCAAGTCTCCCATCATCTCCTGTAAGTGGGACATACTGGTGATACCTATACCCAAAGGCGTATTCACTTCGTGAGCAACACCGGCAACAATACCGCCCATTGCCGATAGCTTTTCATTTTCCACCAGCCGCTGCTGGGCAAACTGAAGATCTTCGAATGCGGTTTGCTTTTCGCGATTGGCCAACTTCAATCGCTGTGCCTGTACCACCAGATGCACAACCAGCAAACTTAAAGTAAATGCAGCAACCGGGATAATCGAATAGGCGGCTTTGTGATGGAACAGGTTGTTCTGATAAGTCGACACCAACCACTGACGATTAAAAAAATTCAGGGTAGCGACAAAGTCACCACTGGTGACATCTTCGGCACCGCTTATCACCTGATTGTGCTTGCTGAAAACCAGGCTGGGTATACCTGATTCACGCTCAAACAAGGAGTAGCCATTATTTATCTGGTTATTCAGCGTTTGCTCAAGAGTGAAACCAGCATCTATCAATATGCCCACAAAGCCCTGTTTTTCGGCCACACGTTGTATAACAAATGTGTAATAGTGGTCATTGCTTTTAAGTTTAAATATAGGTGAGGCAACAGCCCTGCGCGTATCCGACAGACGCTTATACAGTTTATTAATGTCGGCTTTTTCGAGCAGATCGTAAGAGCTCAGCCCGGCCACAGAACTTGCTCCCTGCCAATAGGTTTGCGATAACGGCTGCTCTGTTTGATTATCAGGTTCTGCCAGGTAGGCCATGGCAACAATATTACCAAACTGACTCATCACCAGGTTGGTGTAACTGGCAAATTCATGGGCTTCTACCGACTCAGACGAGCGAAAAAGCTGTGCCAGCGAGCGCAGCGCATAGGCGTTGTAATCAAGCTCCCTGCTTAATGTATCGATAAATTCCTGCATTGGGGCTTCGAAGCTGACTACCTGATCCTGTTTCAATAACGTTTGGCTAACTAAGGTACCCATTATGGTAATCACTACTACGAAAATTCCCCCCAGCAAAAACGTGGTGAGCTGACTGGGCATTGATGATTTCCTGGATTTTTAATAACTATAGTTTAGGAATGTAAAGAGAGGTAATTTGACCGGGTGAAGAAAGCTCCCGGACAGGGCTATGCGGAACTGTTTCGGCCTGCAATTAGAAGTCCTCGGGCTATGGGGTGGTTCATTTAAAGCTAGCTAACTTCCGGAGAAAACAACTACAGCATTGATTTTTATACACTTTAAATGAATGAAATGAACGTTTAAGGGCCGAATATTAATATTAAGTTTGACAATAATAAATTTAATATAACCGCAGGGAGGTAAAGATACACCTTTAGTATAATTTTTTAATTTGCTCTTATCTGCACAACATTCTTACCCGCTGACCTTCGAAAAACTCGCCTTAGACGAGCTAAAACTGGCCATTTTCTGTACTGCCTCTTTGCAAGAGAGATGAGTAGAGTAAAGGGGATGATTATCATCATTCACAACCTTTAGGAGCTACACATGAAATTATCTACTGTTCGAATCTGTATGATCGTGCTGGCGTTGTTCGCTGGCTTTAATAGTGCCACTGCTGAATCATTAAAAATGACTGACGAAGTCAGCCAGGTGGCAACTACTGAAACTTTGCTAAACCTGAATACCGCCTCACTGGAGCAACTGATGACGTTACCGGGAATTGGCAAAAGCAAAGCGGCCGCCATTATTAGTTACCGGGAATCCCAGGGACCATTCAGCTCGGTGGATGAGCTGACCCGGGTAAAAGGTATCGGAGTTAAGATGCTGGCAAAACTTACCGGCAGTATTGAAGTTCGCTAACGTTGACAAGAACTAGCTGTATCAGGAATGGCATACTGGCAAAAAAAGCCGCGGTTATTCTCCGCGGCTTTCACTTAAGTATAAATTGACTCTATGCAACCTATGGCATCGCGTCCAAATCTTCGCCTTCTTTTTCAACCTGTGGCGGCATTAGATCTTCTTTACTGATCCCCAGTGCCAAGGCCACAGAACTGGCAATATAGATGGAAGAATAGGTACCCACTACTACACCAAATAACAGCGCCGTGGCAAAGCCATGAATAAGTGCACCGCCCTTAAAGAACAGCGCCAGCAATACCAGCACAGTGGTTAATGAGGTAATGATGGTTCGGTTAAGCGTTTGGGTCAGTGAAATATTAATAATTTCCACTGGCTCTCCCTTGCGGATCTTACGAAAGTTTTCGCGGATCCGATCCGATACCACGATGGTATCGTTAAGCGAGTAACCAATAACTGCCAATACCGCGGCCAGTACCGTCAGGTCGAATTCCAGTTGCAGAAACGAGAACAAACCCAAAGTCAGCAGCACATCGTGAATCAGTGCCGATACTGAGCCCAGCGCAAAACGCCATTCAAATCGTGCCGCAACGTAAATCAGGATACAGATAAGCGCTACCAGCATTGCCAGACCGCCCTGCTCTGTAAGCTCCTCACCCACGTTTGGCCCAACAAACTCAATACGGCGTTTTTCCACAGTACTATCTGCCTGTTGCAGGATATCAATCACCTGATCACCAATAGTGACGGCTTTTACACCTTCACGCGGCGCAATTCGGATCAGTACATCGGTACTGCTACCAAAATTCTGCACCACGGCATCAGGGAAGTCGTTAGCCGCCAGAGACGAACGAATCTCGCCCAGATCTGCGGCTTGCTCATAACCGACTTCAATCAGAGTACCGCCGGTAAAATCCAGTCCCCAGTTCAGGCTGTTAGTTGCCAGCGAGAATATCGAAGCCAGGATTAGCACCGTAGACAATATCATTGCGGGTATCCGCAGTTTCATAAAGTTCACGGTTTCGGATAATTTTAATAATTGCATGTCAGACGCTCCTATATCGCCAGTTTGCTAACACGGCGACCACCCCAAACGGCATTTACAATCACCCGGGTAACCAGAATCGCGGTAAACATAGAAGTGGCGATACCAATCATCAGCGTGATCGAGAAGCCTTTAATCGGACCTGTACCCACGGCAAACAGAATCAAACCAGCAATAAAGGTGGTAATATTGGCATCAAGAATGGTTGAGAAAGCACTGTCATAGCCATGATGGATTGCCTGTTGCGGACTGCGTCCTTCACGAATTTCTTCGCGAATTCGCTCAAAGATCAGCACGTTGGCATCAACCGCCATACCCACTGTCAGAACAATACCTGCCATACCAGGCAGCGTCAGCGTAGCCCCCGGGATCATCGACATAATGCCCACAATCATAACCAGGTTAAGGCCCAGCGCAATGTCGGCCACAATACCAAAAGCTTTGTAGTACACCAGCATAAACACCATTACCAGTGCCAGCCCCCAGATAATCGCCTGCATACCCAAATCGATATTTTCCTGACCCAGGCTTGGGCCTACGGTACGCTCCTCAACAATCTGAATGGGCGCAATCAAGGCACCAGCACGAAGCAACAGGCTCAAATCGCGGGCTTCTTTGGGTGAATCAAGACCGGTGATCTGGAAGTTACTGGCAAACTGACCACGGATAGTCGCTACGTTGATAACTTCTTCGTGACGTTCAAAAATCAGCTTATCGTTAGCGTCACGTTCGCCGGTAGCCTTATATTCAATGAACACAGTGGCCATCGGTTTACCCACATTTTCACGGGTATTGCGCGACATTTTATTACCGCCTTCACTGTCAAGCGATATACTGACCTGCGGTAAACCGTATTCATCAACGCCACTGTTGGCGTCAATGATGTGGTTACCGGTTACTACCACACGCTTGTCCAGCAGCACCGGACGTTCACCTTCATACAACAGTTGCGAACCCGGCGGCACGCGCCCTGCTATGGCGTCACGAACGTCGTTATCCTGATCGACCATTCTGAATTCCAGCGTGGCCGTTGCGTTCAGAATTTCTTTTGCCTGAGCAGTATCCTGGATACCAGGCAGTTGCACTACAATGCGCTCTGCGCCTTGTTTTTGCACCACAGGTTCGGCAACACCCAGTTGATTTACACGGTTACGGATGATGGTGATATTCTGCTTAACCGCATAGTCTCTGATCTCGGCGAGCTTCTGCTCAGAGAAGCGGGCCCGCAGGACTAAATCATCCATTTCCTGATAAGTCAGGTCACGATTACGGTTTTCGAGGAAAAACTCCGCCTTATCGAGGGTTTCTTCATCGCGGAACTGAATGTCGATGTATCCATCGCGCACGTTTACTGAGCGATAACGCAGTTTTTCTTCACGCAATGCGGTTCGAAAATCGCTTTCGGCATCTTCCAGAGATTTACCAATGGCTTCGTTCATATCAACTTCCATCAGGAAGTGTACACCGCCCCGTAAATCCAGGCCCAGTTTCATAGGCGTGCCACCCAGGCCTTCCAGCCATTGTGGCGTATCAGGCGCGAGGTTCATGGCGACTACATAGTCAGTGCCAAGTTCACGATCAAGAAAATCACGCGCTTTTAACTGGCTGTCGGAATCCGGCAGACGGATCAGCAACTGCTCGTTTTCAAACTCTACCGATTTAATCGGTATGTTTTGTTCAGCAAGCGCGGAGGTGATTCGAGATTCGAGTGCTGCGGTGACGGTGGCGTTGCGCGAACCGGAGATTTGCACAGCATTATCTTCACCGTACAAATTTGGCAACGCATACAGGCCGCACATCAGTACCATAAACAGTACGACCAGCACCTTAAAAAATGAGTTTTGGTTTAACACAAAAATTCCCTACGACGGGCTACGGAGACTACCGAGCCCGTTTTAGCTGGTTACTTAGATAGACTTCATTGTGCCTTTTGGCAGCACGGCACTCACGGCAGATTTTTGTACCACGATGTTGGTCTGATCGTTCAGCGCAACTTCAATAAAATCCTTTTCGTCAGACACTTTGGTTACTTTACCGACCATGCCGCCCTGGGTCAGGATCTCATCACCTTTGGCCAGTGATGAAACCAGCGCTTTATGTTCTTTAACGCGTTTTGCCTGTGGGCGATACAGCAGGAAATAGAAAATCAGGCCAAACACGCCCAGCATGATCAGCATTTCTAAACCGCCGCCCTGGCCACCGCCACCAGCTGTTTGTGCGTGTGCTTCGGAAATAAATAAACTCATAATGTTCCCCGTTATAAATTGTTATAAAGCCGGTACCGGCATGTTTTTCTGTGCGTAAAATTCGCTGACAAATTCGTCCAGAGTATTACTCGCAATCGCGTCCCGCAATCCCTGCATAACCCGTTGATAGTAACGCAGGTTATGGATGGTATTGAGTCTGGCGCCAAGTATCTCATTGCACTTGTCGAGATGATGTAAATATGACCGAGAATAGTTTTTGCAAGTGTAGCAATCACAATTTTCGTCGAGCGGACCCGTATCATGCTTATGTTTGGCATTGCGGATTTTTATCACACCTTCGGTGACAAACAAATGACCGTTACGAGCGTTTCGGGTTGGCATCACGCAATCGAACATGTCAATGCCACGGCGAACCGCCTCTACGATATCTTCCGGTTTCCCTACGCCCATCAGATAGCGGGGCTTATGCTCAGGAATTTTCGGCGCCGTGTGCTCGATGATGCGGATCATGTCTTCTTTGGGCTCGCCCACCGACAATCCGCCAATGGCGTAACCATCGAAGCCAATATCCTCTAGACCAGCCAGAGAAATATCGCGCAGATCTTCGTACATGCCGCCCTGAATAATACCGAACAGGGCTGATGGATTATCACCATGGGCATCTTTACTGCGTCGCGCCCAGCGCAGCGACAGTTCCATAGAAATACGGGCTTCCTGCTGCGAAGCCGGGTAAGGCGTACACTCATCGAAAATCATCACGATATCCGAGCCCAGATCACGCTGCACTTCCATGGATTTTTCCGGCGTCAGCAAAATCTTTTCGCCATTGATTGGCGAGCGGAAGGTCACCCCTTCCTCGGTAATTTTGCGTAAATCACCCAGGCTAAATACCTGAAAACCACCGGAATCGGTGAGAATTGGTTTTTGCCAGTGCATGAAATCGTGCAAATCACCGTGTTCTTTTATAATCCCGGTACCCGGGCGCAACATCAGGTGGAAGGTGTTTCCCAGACAAATATGGGCACCACTGTCGGCCAGTTCTTCGGGGGTCATTCCTTTTACAGTACCGTAGGTACCTACCGGCATAAACGCCGGCGTTTCCACTTCGCCACGTTCAAACACCAGCTTTCCTCGTCTGGCGCGACCGTCGGTATGGAGCAGTTCAAATTGCATGAGAAATAATATCCTGTCTGATCAAGAGGGCTATTGGCGCGCCCCTTTGTCGATACTCAATTGAGGGCGGATTATACCAGCAATACAACAGAGATCATGTGTTAATGCTTTTTTCAATAAACATGCTGTCGCCGTAGCTATAAAAGCGGTATTCCTGTTCAATGGCTTCGGCATAAGCCTTAAGCACATTGTCGCGCCCGGCAAAAGCACTGATCAGCATGATCAGCGTGGATTCGGGCAGGTGAAAGTTAGTGAACATGGCATCCACTACCTTAAATTCAAAACCGGGATAGATAAAGATGTCCGTGTCGGCCTGGAACGGTTCAATTACTGCAGTTTGATCGGCATGTAGTGCCGCAGATTCCAGCGAACGCACTGATGTGGTCCCTACCGCTATAACACGCTTACCAGCGGCTTTGGTAGCTCGTACCGCGTCCACCACACTTTGCGGCACAATGGCATATTCACTGTGCATCTTGTGCTCAAGCACATTGTCGACCCGCACCGGCTGAAAAGTCCCAGCGCCTACATGTAAGGTAACGTAAGCCAGATTAACCTGCTTTTCTGCCAGCGCGGTTAAGATGGTCTCATCAAAATGCAGTCCTGCCGTGGGTGCTGCTACGGCACCGGGCGCCTGATTATAAACCGTTTGATAACGTTCTTTGTCGCTGTCTTCATCGGCTCTGTCTATATACGGTGGTAATGGCATATGGCCATAGGCTTCAAGCTGCTCAAGCACCGTACTTTCGCCGTCAAAACACAATTCAAACAATGCGTCCTGCCTGCCGGTTACGGTCACTTCAACCGCCCCTTCCAGCAGTAATTTGGTGTCGGGCTTGGGTGCTTTGCTGGCGCGCACATGGGCTAGGGCGTTGTGCTCATCCACAATGCGCTCAACCAATACTTCTACTTTGCCGCCCGAGGCCTTCTGCCCCAGAAGGCGTGCTGGTATAACCCGGGTATTATTAAATACCAGCAAATCGCCCGGCTCCACCAAATCAAGCATATCCCGGAACTGTTTATGATCGACCCTACCCGTTTTGCCATCGAGGTGTAACAAACGGCTGGCGGTTCGTTCAGCGGTAGGATGTTTAGCAATCAGATGCTCAGGCAGTGTAAAACTAAAATCTGATAATTTCATGCAGCTCAAATGTTGTATCAAAATGCTTTTAGAACGCGCGAAACACCAGCTTGAAAGGGGTTTCCGGCGATATAAAAGGGTTTCTGTCAAAAATTGGCGGGAGTGTAACACATTTCGCCTAAAAAAGGCCGTGTCATCGGCACAATTTCATGGTCTATGGCGGGCTTTCTGAGTTCATGAAGCGGGAGGAATTCAGCGCCAGCTCAGCTTAAGCTAAAGGCCTGATGTTATCCTGGTTGGCAAGCTACCCGGCAACATTCAATCGAGGCTCGCTCGCTACTTTTACAATCCTCTTGCAACGTTTTACAACGTTCTTGCAGTTCTTCCACCTTGCAATCCTGCAATTCCCTTACCAACTTTAGGTATTTATATCTATACCAGTGAATGCCGGATGATACACAGTTTTTCTTTTATTATTCTGGAATAAGACTATTATTTAGTCAAAGCGATGATGTTCTCCCATCTTCCTTATTCGACCCAGTCATTTTGGCTGGGTTTTGTTTATGTGCCGCACAAACCACGTATCTTCTACCTTGTAGCAATTTAATCGCCGTCACCAGCGGCCATGATCTCGGCCATCATTTCTGCCGATAACGGCCGGGCTTTAAGTACATAAAGAATTTGCAGCAACAAATCAGCGCCTAAAATGCCTTTATTCACCTTATTGCGTAGATTATCAGCTGTTTGCGAAACCCCTATTTCTGCCAGTTTGTCACTCAAACCCTGATATTTCACACCGCGCAGCGACATTTCTGAACGAATAATCCGCTGCACCACCATCCGCCATTGATTCTGACCTTTCAAAACAACCCCTTTTGTGAATTATATTTTACATTGACACACTTTTTTACACATATAGACATAATTATTATTGACTATTGCTACCTTAATTGTCTACACTTTTCCTCGTTCCGGCAGATACGCTCAAAAATTCAGTCGGAACGGGCAATGAGAACAACACAGACTATCGGTTTAGTCACACTTTGTTGCACTAATTAACGTAAAGTCGTTGCAACAGTGTAGTAAATCTGACTAGAGTTAACGGCATTTAGCTGATTCGGTAAGGAGATATAGTATGGAATGGGATCTTGAACAACTTGAGGCCCTGTTTAAAGACATGGATGACCTGGTCGTCACCCGCGAGAAAGAATGTTTACTGATTGCAAATCAGGACGGGCTGGATGCCTGGCTGGCAATCAGCGGTGAACAAATCATTGTTGAGAGTTTGCTGTTTAACGCATCGCAGGTTGCCGACAAAGCCGCTCTGGACCACGATATTCTGTCAACTCACATGCTTTTCCCACTCACAACGGTGGCCATATCCAACGTTAATGGAGAGGAATACTACACGGCATTTGGTGCGCTGAGCGCGCAGTCAAAAGCAGAGAGTATTCAAATTGAAGTGACTACGTTATTCCAGAACGTGGCAGCTTTCCTTGACGCTTATGAGTCACATTTGAAGTAATTTAAGGAGAAATTTATGTCTGTTTGGAAAAAACTGATCACAGCAGTGAAAGGTGGAGCCAACGAAGCGGCCCAGTCAGTGGTAGATAGTCAGGCAATCAGAATTCTTGAACAGGAAATTCGGGAAGCAAAAGAAGAGTTGCGCAAATCTGATCATGCCCGCACCCAGATTCTGGCTAAGTGCAAATTATCACAGCAAAAAGTTGATGGATTTAACCAGTCGATTGCCGAGTATGAAGCCCATGCCCGTAAAGCTATCGACACCGACCGTGAACTGGCGCTTGATTGCGCGCAAAAGGTTAGCGAACTGAAAGCTGAACGCGACCAGGAACAGCAATACCTCGACCAGTTCAATGCGTCAGAGAAGCAGTTAGCTAAAAATATTCAGCAGGCTAAAGCCAACCTGCGTCGCCTGGAACAACAGGTGGACATGGTAAAAGCGACTGAAAGCGTGCAAAAGGCTCAGGTTGCGGTTTCTTCCCGTCATATGGGCGCAAACAGCAAAATGAAGACGGCGACTGAGTCACTGTCGCGGATTCAGGAAAAGCAGAAAATGCGCACTGCTGAGCTGGAAGCAGCGGAAGAACTGGCTTCATCTGAGTCGTCTGACGATTTAGAGAAGCGCCTGGCAGCAGCGGGCATCAAAGGCGGCCAGAGCTCGGCCGACGATGAGCTGGCACGCATTTTAGGCAAGTAAATAAAATCAAGCGGTTAAGTCTCTGGCTTGCGTTATGGCAGGTACTTGGACTAACCGCTATTTTTTTGCGAAGATGGCAGGTAACTCAACAACAGGGATCGTCAGTGGCGCTAATATGTGGATAAAAATCCGACGCGTAATGCTTAACTATTTTGCCGAATCACGATGGTATACCATCGTTCTGGCGACGTTGTTTTATGCATTGTCGTCCTGGTTGTTACTTTATGCATTCGACGAACAGGCACTGACCGAAAGCGTTGACTTCATCTATTGGCTGGCAGTTACCGGCTCAACAGTTGGCTACGGTGATTTATCGCCGCAAACCCCTGCTGGCAAGCTTATTGTAGCCTTGTATGTTATCCCGCTAGGCTTAAGTATCTTTGCGATGATTGTTGGCCGGGTTGCCGCATTTGTGGGAAATCAATGGAGAAAAGGTATTATGGGGTTATCCAGTCTCGATGTAAGCAACCATATTCTGGTCATTGGCTGGAATGAACGACGCACGTTACTACTACTCAAACTACTCCTGCAGGAACGTCAGTCCCTGGCTGAAAAGCCCGACATCGTGCTTTGTGTGAGAGCCGACATTACCAATCCCATGCCCGGTAAAATAGAATTCGTACGGGTGGAATCGTTTAATAAAGATGAAGACATGGACAAAGCTTGTATCAGCGCGGCCTCCACCATTCTTATTGATAATCCCGAAGACGACTTAACCATGACCACCGCGCTGTATTGTGCACAAAAGAATCCGTCGGCCCATCAGGTTGCTTATTTTAATGATGAAAGTCTGGTCCGACTGCTGCAGATGCACTGTCCACAGGTAGAATGCACACCCAGCGTTGCCGTTGAAATGCTCGCCAAAGCCGCTTTCGACCCCGGTTCCAGTGCGCTGCACCACGATTTGTTGAGCGTGGATGACGATGGTCAGGCGCAATTTTCTCTGACTATTCCCCACTCGGTTGAGCCGGTGAGCTACCAAACCTTATTTATGGCGTTTAAACGCCAGTATGATGCCACCTTAATAGGCTGTGCTGGCGCTGAACGTGGCCAATCCATTGCGCTCAACCCTGCACTTAATACGGTTATTTCACCGCAGGATAAACTTTATTATATCGCCAAAGCCCGCATTACCGATATTAACTGGAATGCACTCACGGAGCAGTGATATGTTTAAAAAATGGTTTAAATCAGATGCGCCCAAAAAGCCTGCCGCACCGGAGGTGATGGGTCTGTACTTAGGCGGCTCCTTTGAACTGGATGCGCTTAAGCTCAAATTACTCACGCCACAATTGTGTATTGAAGGCGCGGCCAGCAAGCATCTTATTCAGGCAGTAGGCCAGGCAGAGTTGGACAGCGGAGGCACCCTGTTACGCTTTTACACCGACGACGATGCCTTCCTGCAGGTAGTGCTTGACGGTGGCATGAGCGAAAACCATATTACCGATGTAAAGCTCTGGTATTTCTACTCCACCACCACTATCGGCAACCAGGCGCAATGGCAACAATGTCTGAACAACGAGATTTCCCGCCCAACCTATGAACTGGAAGGCCACAGTTTTACACGTGTTTGGGATGCTGTGGGTGAAGAATCACCACCGGTTGCCGTTACCGAAAAAACCTGGGAAGAAGACGGCGATGTGAGTGAAACCGACCAGTTTATGATGCTTTACGAGCGCGAAATTGATAACGACCGAACGGAGTCTTTGCTGGTTGCCGGCGAAGAGAAAATCGTCGGTGCAAATGCTGATCGCTGCCTGGTGATCAGTACCGGTTTTGACATTCAACCCTCAGATATTCGCATTAACGGCTAACAATAAGGAAAACGCATGGAAATTATCACTCAGTCGATGGCCGGACTTTTAAACTTCGCCCTGTATTTTGCGATCTCTATTATTTACCTGTTCATTTTTAAGGTGGTGTACGCCATGGTTACGCCGCACGACGAATGGAAACTGGTTAAACAGGAAAAGAACGTAGCCGCAGCAATTGGTTTTGGTGGCGCCATGGTTGGCTTCAGTCTGGCTCTGGCAAGCGCCGCGTCAAACTCTCTGGGGCTGATTGATTTTACCCTGTGGGGCATTGTCGCGGTAATCGCTCAGAGCCTGGCCTTTGCCCTGTTACGGTTTAGTTTTATGCCGAAAATTGCCGAGCGCATAAATAACAATGAAATTTCTGCCGGTGTTATGCTTGCTGCCATGTCGATTGCCGTGGGTATTCTGAATGCCGCTTGCATGACTTATTAGGAGTTTTGCGATGAGCCATTCACAAAAACGATCTAAAAGTATTCATCTGCATCAGTTACGCAAAGCTTTTGCATTGAAACCGCTGGCTGTGGGTGTAGCCGGAATTATGCTCACCGCCTGTGGCGGCAGCCGCGAACAGTCAAACATTTATGTGTCGCCGGAAGATTGCCAGCAGGATAACCCGGAAGCGACCGGCCAGTGCCTGGCGGCATACGAGTCTGCGCTTGAGGAGCATAATCGCACCGCACCTAAATTCGATACGCAAAATGATTGTGAATACGAATTTGGTAATGACCGCTGTCAGTATGTACAAACGTCATCAGGCAGCTTTTTTATGCCCTTTATGGCCGGTTATATGGTAAGTCAGCTGCTGCAGCCACGACCATACTATTCGCAACCCTTGTATACCTCCTTCTCGCCTTATTCACCGTTCCGCTCCCGCTGGGTCACTTCAAACGGCTATGTGTTCGACGGAGACATCAGAAGACGCTCTTATAATGCCCCGTCATCGGTATTTGAGAAAAAACCAACCGTAAATCGCACCATTAAACGCGGTGGGTTCGGTAGCAGCGTGCGGGCGAAATCGAGCTGGGGCAGCTCAGGAAGTAAGTCTAAGGGCTGGGGCGGCTAGCATGTTCAGAATGGCCAGTCAGCCGCGCCACAACTGGCAACAGTTAGCGGCTGAATATGGTTTTCATTTTCACACCATGTACGGCGAACCCTACTGGGATGAAAGTGCTTACTATCAGTTTACCCTGCGTCAAATAGAACAGGACATTGAAGATCCCAGTGCCGAATTACACCAGATGTGTTTGCATGTGGTAGATAAAGTGGTTAATTCTGAGGCATTGCTCAGCCAGTGCGAGATCCCCCAACCACACTGGGATTTTATCGCCTCAAGCTGGCGTGAAAAACAACCTTCTCTGTATTCACGGCTGGATCTGGTTTACGACGGTCAATCTCCCGCCAAGCTGTTAGAAAACAATGCCGACACCCCCACTTCCCTGTACGAAACCGGTTTCTGGCAATGGCTATGGCTGGAGAACCTGGTGGATGCCGGCCAGATTGCCCGCCACGCCGACCAGTTTAACTCCTTGCAGGAGAAGCTCGTTTACCGGTTTGAGCAATTAAGACAGCAATATAATTATCAGCGCATTCACTTTAGTTGCTGTAAAGATTCGGTAGAAGATCGCGGCACCGTGCAATACCTGCAGGATTGTGCCAGTGCAGCGGGTATAGACGCACCGTTTTTGTTTGTTGAAGACATAGGCCTTAGCGACACGGGCTACTTTACCGATTTGGACGACAACGCCATCACCCATTGTTTCAAACTGTATCCCTGGGAGTTTATGCTCCGGGAAGAGTTTGGCGATGCCCTGGAAGCAGCTGATGTAGGCTGGCTTGAACCGCCGTGGAAGTCGGTGTTATCCAATAAGGCGCTGCTGCCGCTGTTGTGGCAGGAGTTTCCCAATCACCCTAACCTGTTACCGGCATTTTTTGAGCAGGATAAGCATCGGGCCACCGGCGGCAAGTGGATTAAAAAGCCGTTATTTTCCCGTGAAGGGGCTAATATCTCGCTGCTTAACGACGATGATTCACCAACTACCCTATCGGATGGGCCATACGGTGAAGAAGGGTTTATTCTGCAACAGTACCATCCCCTGCCCCGCTACGGCGATCAATACGTATTGATTGGCAGTTGGCTGGTAGACGATTTGCCGGCTGGCATTTCCATTCGGGAAGACCGTTCACTGATTACCCAGGACTTATCGCGCTATTTGCCGCACATTATTTTATGAGACAGTTTACCTTATCCCAGCAACTCAGAATTTTAGGCGTATTGGCCCTCGGCCTGCTAGGCACCGAGTTTATTAATTTATTGCTGTCTAACTGGTTAAATCAATTCGGTATCCGGCCGCGCGTTCCTGGCAACCTGCCGGGTATTTTTCTGGCCCCCTGGCTACACGCCAACCTCACACACTTTGCCAGTAACTTTTTACCTTTATTACTGTTTATGTGGCTGAGTATGCAATGGGGCAAGCTGACCTTTCTGAAGTCAACGCTGTTAATTTGGCTTGGCGCCGGCCTGCTGGTGTGGTTATTTGGTCGTAATGCTATGCACATTGGCGCCAGCGGCATTGTTTATGGTTACCTTGGCTTTCTCATCCTCGGCGGCTTTTATAGCAAAAAATTACATTTATTAATTATTTCGGTAGTGATAGCCGTGCTATATGGCGGTATGATATTCGGCGTACTGCCCTTACAGCGATTTGTTTCCTTTGAATACCACCTGTTTGGTTTCATTATGGGCTTACTAAGTGCTCACCTGTGGGCGAAATCCTCTTAATATCAGGGCTTGTAGCCTGCTATTGTAAGTAAAGAAGTTACCTTATGTCAGACAGCACACAGTCAACCGCTAAACCTCAGAATCAGGGGTTTCTGCCTAATCTGGCATTTAACATCGTCATCCCGGTCGTCCTCATGAGCTATGCCAGTTCGGAAGAGTACTTAGGTCCGGCCTGGAGTATTGTGGCAGCATTGAGCTTTCCGCTGGGCTATGGCTTATGGGATTTAAAGCAAAGCGGCAAGGTTAACGGCTTTTCTGTGCTCGGCATTGTCAGTGTGCTACTGACCGGCGGGATCAGTTTATTAAAGTTACCGGCGGAATATATTGCTATAAAAGAAGCAGCTATACCGGCTCTCATAGGCATCGCTGTGCTGGTAACCCAGGCAACAGAAAAACCGCTGGTAAAGATGCTTATTCTTAACGATCAGATCATTAACTGGCCGAAATTGAACGAAGTGCTCGATCAGCAGAATAAACAACCGCTGTTTAAGGAAAAAATCAGGCACTGCTCTTACATTGTTGCCGGTTCATTTTTCTTATCCTCTACGCTTAACTACATTCTTGCCAAGGTAATTCTGGTGAGCGAACCGGGTACCACTGCCTATACAGAGGAGTTAGGGCGGATGACTGCATTGAGCTATCCGGTCATTGTTATCCCCTCTATGGTGTTGCTGATTGCTGCATTGTGGTATCTGTTCAGCCAGATTGGCAAAATTACCGGTGAGGATATCGATAGCTTTATTAATCAGTAGTGAAAGGATAAAGGTGCGAATCATTACCATTAAGGCAAAGTGTCACACCTCCACCCCGCGCTGAATTACTGCTCGATAGCTTGCTTCAGCATCGGTTAATAAACCCGCATTATTGTCACTATGGCTACAGGCCCCTGCCAGTCATACATCGCCTTACTCAAATCGGCCTCACCATGGATCCCGGCAGACGGGAAAATATAGCCTTCACCCAAATCCGTATCGGAAAAGGCTTCACCGGAGCAGGTCGGCCCCGGAATAAATGCACATTCTTCCGAGTTAGTTTCGGTACCGGCGTCGTACGCCATGGCCAGATAGGTTGTTCGTGCCCGCATGCCTGAAGGAAGGTCAATAGCCTGAGCCGCAACGATATTATCGTTGGTGGGTAATAACATGGATACCAGACTCAGTTTATTTTTACCACCACGGGCGTCAATGGAAACTGTCACCGACTCGCCAGGGCCTAACAAACTTTCTGAGCTAACCGTTTGAAAAACCCCATTCGATGCATCCAGCTCAGCCTGCAACCCAGCAGTGTCTCCACCTTCCGCCACTCGCCCCAACGATTCTGAAGCTGGCGCTCCCAACTCAAATAAGCTCACACGTTTGTTATGCGTGGCCAATAAGAATGGTGTAAAACTAATTCCAGAAGTGACATTCTGAATAGTCACCTCATAGGTTTTTGCAGCGGCCATAGCCGGTGCGGTAAAAGCCAGTACTGCAGGTACCAGCAATGAAAACACTATTTTTTTCATTTTCTTTTTCTCCGTAAAAGTCAGTAAATAGGAGGTTTAGCCTGAAACCGCATCGACTCCTCCCCCTCGGAAGAAAAGACTAGAAGTTTTGTTTCACACCGAAATCACGGAATTATCACGAAATGATCACGGTTGAAGAGTCATCACCTGAGCTCTGGATATCACTGCAAACCGTTTTCTCCTACATTTTCAGAGTCGACATGAAAAGCGAAAAAACTAACGAAAATAGTAACTTGACACCTGGTGTCGTATTGGTAACGTAAGCGTTACGGGTGTATAACGTCAGGAAAAGGGGCAACTTCTGTTAGCTTTAAATCGAGCCAACGGAGACCCTCAATGCAATTGAAAATTAACGCAAATAAACTTAAACAGCTCAGAGAAAGCCGCTGCTGGTCTCAGCAACAGCTTGCTGATATGTCGGGGTTAAGTTTAAGAACCGTTCAGAGAATTGAAGCAAAATCAGTGGCGTCACAGGAGAGTGTAAAATGCCTTGGCGCCGTGTTTGATATCGCAATTTCCGAGCTGTTTGCTGACGATGTGTTAACTGACAATCCGGCACCTGACTCTTCGCAACCTGACAAGGAAGCACTCTCTGCTCCCTCGTCGATTGAAAATGACCACAATAAATCCCTGCAAACTGAACAAGGCAAGCTGGAAATCAGAAAGTTACATATCGCATTCTGGATTGTACTCGCCAGTCACCTGTTCGGTTTTTACGGTATTTTTAGCGCCTTTGGCGAACAACGCATAGATGAATCCACATTTCAGCTATTAAAAAATACGGTTTCCATTGCGCTGGTCATTTCCGCTATCGTTTATTTCTTTAAGCATAATCGCCTGAAGAAAAAATACGGGCCTGGCTCATCTTTACTTTAAACCACCATTAACAGGCAGATTGCTGTGCGCTTTGCCGTAGAAGGAAGAAAGATGAACACTCAACCACTCAGCGTAAAATCGTTAGTTATCGCATTTTTGATGTATGTTGTTACCACTGTCATTCTGGCTGTGATGCTATCGGTATTCTGGCAATCCGGTATTGATACCTCTGCCTACTCGCAGCAACAATTAATCAACATGGCTGCGCAGTCAAAGCTGTTGACGGTCGGCTCAATGGTTATTGGCAGTACGATGGCGGTAATTTGTGCCTACTTTACTACCCGACGCACCGGTAGAAACAGCTATAAGCATGCTGTGTATTTTGCCGGAATACTAATCCTGTATGGCATATTAGGCATTTTCCTGCATCCCGAACACCACGTCATTCAACAGGCTGCCAAACTACTCGCCCCCCTACCTTTATGCTTACTCGGCGCCTGGTTTGCAATAGCAAATACGAATAACAAACACGATAAAATCTCACACGAAGCGTGCTAATAAAGAAAAATGACGAACAGGTACCTGTTCGTCATTTATTAAAGGCTCTAAGATTCGCCGCTGAAATAGCTATGGATTACTCACAGCGCCAGTCGGTTTCAAAATCGCACTGGCTTTTTTCTTCTTTGGGAGTCGGTATGGTTTCTGTTTTCACCACTGGAGCGCTCTTAGGTAACAAACCGAATAACTTTTTGGCGATATCGGTGTTGTCGTACTGCCCGTAAAACTGATTGCTACCGGCTCCGAATGCAAATACTTCCACATCTACCCCAGTATGACCGGAGGTGGTCCAGCCCGTATTTGAGCGGATATCGAGTAGGGCCTTAATACCAGCGAATCGCGCTTTAAGGTCGTCCTGTTTGGCCAGTTCTACTACCTGCTGTGATTCTTTTTCGTTTAGCTCAAAGCCGAGCGCGTCACTAACGTAGGTTATTGGTGATTCCACCTCGGTTATATTCTGGGCGATGGTTTCCGGCGACTGTTTAAGGTTTTGCAACCACTCAGGTGCCCAGCGATATTCACCACGCGCACCAATAGTTAATCCTCCGGTACTGTGATCTGCAGTGAGAACCACCAGCGTATCCGGGTGCTCTTCCACATAGCTAACCAGATACTCCAGCGCAAGATTCAGGTCGTGCATTTCAGCCATTGCGGCGGCAATATCATTAGAGTGACCAGCCCAGTCTACCTGACTAGCTTCCACCAGCAGAAAGAAGCCCTTATCGTTTTCTAAATGCTTGATCGCATGCTCAGTGAGATAAGCCAGACGATTTTTGCGTAGATCATCAAGAGCCCAGGGCAGGCCTACTTCGGCAAAGAGTCCCAGCACATTCTCGCCGGCAGGCAGCGTGGCCAATTTGTTGTAAGTATCCACATAGGCATAGCCTGCGTCGATAAATTCGGCGGTAACATTGCGGTCTTCGCGTTCAAAATAGCGGGTACCGCCACCCAGCATCACATCAGCAACAAACTGACCATTGATTCGATCATCGAAGAAGCTGTCAGCCAGTTCATTATAATTCTGGCGGCTTTCATTATGCGCAACATAAGAGGCTGGCGTGGCGTGAACAATTTGCGATGTTACGGCTACACCAGTGCGCATCCCTAATTGTTTTGCCCGTTGCAGAATAGACGTCACCGGCTTTTTATTTTTATCAACGCCAATGGCACCGTTATAGCTTTTTACACCGGAGGCCAGCGCTGTTGCAGAGGCGGCCGAATCGGTTACAAAACCAGAAACCTGGTCAGGATAAGTACTGGCATTACCCACAAAAATATCGTCCAGCACAACACCTTCCACCTCTGGCGTGTCGGGATTGTCACGGAAATTGCGATAAGCAGTGGTATAGGCTGGCCCCATGCCGTCTGACACAATCATAATGATATTTTTTGGCGTTGAGGGGATTTGTTTCTGAGTAGAAGCGGTATCGGCAGTATTCACGCAAGCCGACAACGCAAACGTTGCGGCCACTGCCACAAGCAATTTCTGTCGCACGATAGGTTCCTTTTTGTAATCTAAATATATCGCAGTGTATCGCTGCTATCTTACATCCGCATGAAAAACCGATAAGATGTTAAAACAACAGGATAATCATATCTTATGCAGAGTATACCGTTATCCGTTCCGGATGCCCATGCACAGGCCAACCGTTTACAGCATCTCCCGCATACGTTGCTGAACCACGTCTACCAGCATGTCTGGCTGAAATTTAGAAATAAAACGGTTACACCCTACTTTTTCAACCATGGCCTGATTAAAGCTGCCGCTGAGCGACGTGTTCAGCGCAATGAATAAGTCTGCCATGCGAGGGTCGGCTCGAACTTCCGCGGTTAACCGATAGCCATCCATTTCCGGCATCTCGGCATCGGTAAACATCATTAAAATTTCATCGGTAACGGTTTTACCTAAATCAGCCCATTCTTTCAGCAATCCCAGAGCTTCAGCCCCATTGTGGCATTCAAGAATGTGCAACCCGAGTTGCTCAAGGGTATCGCGAATTTGTTTACGGGCCGTGGAAGAGTCGTCCACGATCAATACTTTTCGCCCTTTCAGGTGCTCGACAACGGCCTGATCGAGGATTTCTTCAGAGATAGACACATCATATTCAATGATTTCGGCCAGCACTTTTTCCACATCGATAATCTCGACTAACTCTCGTTTACCCTGAATATCAATCTGAGTGATGGCGGTAAGAAAGTTTGTCTTACCGATGGATTTGGGCGGCGGCTGGATATCTTCCCAGGATGTATTAACGATACTGACGACGTCACCAATCATAAAGCCCTGCACTGAGCGGTTGTATTCGGTGATGATAATATTGCGACCCGTGTTCCCATTCTCGGTGCTCACCGGGCGCATTCTAATGGCCTGCCGTAAGTCAATCACGGGGATCGTCAGCCCGCGGTAAATCGTTACACCCCGCAGATTACCATGGGTTCCCGGCATCATATTCATCTTCGGCACCGTGATGACTTCCTTAACCTTAAACACGTTGATAGCGTAGGTATGACGGGTTCCTAACCTGAACAACAATAACTCCAGGCGGTTTTCACCTACCAGCTTAGTTCGCTGATCAACTGACGAAAGTATTTCACTCATGATAAATGGCCTAACGAATATCCTTTCTTAATAATAGATTTTTTTTACTCACTTTGCGCGGAAAATCCTTAGTAATCACACTGTTCAGATTTTACGCATTAAACATTCACAGGAATTATTACGATAATGATGATTATATATTTCTGTTATTGAGCTCATCGCTCTAGGATGGAATGGAAGTCGATGACAACCCAAGGGTGTTATCAGCAAAAGATTCATTCTATTTTCGGGAAGGAGAGACAGTCATGTCAGAATACCAAAATGCAATCGATCAGGTTGCCACGCTTAAGAGTCAATATAACGGTACTTGGGATGCCATCAGTCCAGAATTTGCTGCACGTATGGTTGTTCAAAACCGCTTCAAAACCGGTTTAGACGTTGCTAAGTATACGGCAAAAATTATGCGTCAGGACATGGCCGAGTACGATGCAGACTGTACTCAATACACGCAATCTTTAGGTTGCTGGCACGGGTTTGTTGGTCAGCAGAAAATGCTGTCTGTAAAGAAACATCAGGGCACTACCAGTAAGAGCTATCTTTATCTGTCTGGCTGGATGGTTGCCGCACTGCGTTCTGAGTTTGGCCCACTGCCGGATCAGTCAATGCACGAGAAAACCTCAGTTGCATCATTAATCGAAGAACTGTACACCTTCCTGCGTCAGGCTGACGCACGTGAACTGGGTGACCTGTTCAAGCAGTTAGATGCTGCTAAAGCAAATGGTGGCGACGTAGCTGCTATCCAGGCGCAAATCGACAACTACGAAACACACGTTGTGCCAATCATTGCCGACATCGACGCCGGCTTCGGTAACGAGGAAGCCACTTACCTGCTGGCTAAAAAGATGATTGAAGCGGGCGCGTGCTGTATCCAAATCGAAAACCAGGTATCTGATGCCAAGCAGTGTGGTCACCAGGACGGTAAAGTAACTGTTCCTCATGAAGACTTCCTGGCGAAAATCAACGCGGTTCGTTATGCCTTCTTAGAGCTGGGTGTAGACGACGGTGTAATTGTTGCCCGTACTGACTCATTAGGTGCTGGCCTGACGCAGAAGATCCCGGTATCTACCAGCGAAGGCGACCTGGCTTCTCAGTACAACGCGTTCCTGCAAACTACACCGGTTACTTCAGTAGACGAGCTGAACGAAGGTGACCTGGTACTGAAGCAAAACGGCGAACTGGTTAAGCCTGAGCGTCTGCCTAACGGCCTGTTCCGCTTCAAGCCTGACACCGGTGTAGCGCGTTGTGTACTCGACTGTATCACCAGTCTGCAAAACGGTGCTGACCTGCTGTGGATTGAAACTGAAAAACCACACGTACGTCAGATTGGCGACATGGTTGACCAAATCCGTGAGGTTATCCCGAATGCGAAGCTGGTTTACAATAACTCGCCTTCATTTAACTGGACGCTTAACTTCCGTCAGCAAGTATTTGACGCTTGGGCAGAAGCAGGTAAAGACGTGTCTGCCTACGACCGTGCTAACCTGATGTCTGTTGAGTATGACGAAACTGACCTGGCCGCCGAAGCAGATGCGAAAATCCAGAGCTTCCAGGCTGACGGTGCTCGTGAAGCAGGTATCTTCCACCACCTTATCACACTGCCGACTTACCACACTGCAGCGCTGTCTACTGACAACCTGGCGAAAGGTTACTTCGGTGAAGAAGGCATGCTGGCTTACGTTAAAGGCGTACAGCGTCAGGAAATCCGTCAGGGTCTGGCGTGCGTTAAGCACCAGGCAATGGCCGGTTCTGACTTAGGTGATACTCACAAAGAATACTTCTCTGGTGAGCAGGCACTGAAAGCCAGTGGTAAAGACAACACTATGAACCAGTTCGACTAATTCGACTCATTCCCAACTGAAACAAGTCGATTCGTGTTAAGCCTCCTTCGGGAGGCTTTTTTTATTCCCGTGTGGCCTGAAATATTGGTGGTTCTATCGGTTTTATTCACCATAATTATTTATTTTCAACCATTCACAAAACACATTCGCCCGCCCCAAAAAGCACATTTAGTCTTAATTTCAAGCAGTTAAACTAAAAACACTAAGAAAGCACTACGACCAAAGGCCTATCTGACAAGCACTCAGACTATGAGTATAATAGCGGCGTTTAATAAAACTAATACAGGCTATTACAGTTATGAATATTGCAAAGGTTGATTTGAATTTATTGGTGTATCTGGATGTCCTTTTGCGAGAAGGCAGTGTTACCCGCGCCGCAAATCAGCTTAGCATTACCCAGCCGGCAATGAGTAATGGTCTGAAACGCCTGCGAGATTTATTTAAGGATCCGCTGTTGGTTCGCACCAGTGACGGCATGACGCCCACAAAACGAGCGCTAGAACTGCAACCTGTGATCCGCGATGTGCTGAGCAAACTGGAAAGCTCTATCCAGCCGGAAACCGATTTTAACCCCGCCACCAGCAGCCGGACCTTCCGCATCATGACCAGTGATTACGCCGAATCTACGCTGCTACTGGAACTCCTTGGCAGATTAGCCGACTGTGCACCCAATATTACGTTGGATTTAATTACCCCCAGCGACGTGACCTTCCACGATGTGGAACAGGGCAAAGTGGATATGGCCATAAACCGCTTTGACGAATTGCCGCTGTCATTCCACCAGAAAGTGATTTGGTATGACAACTTTGCCTGCGTTATGCACAGAAGCCATCCACTGGCCAGTCATTATGATTTAGAAACCTATCTGAAAGCGCAGCATATCTGGGTCAGCAAAACCGGCTTTGGTGTAGGGGTAGGTATCGACCCAAACGAAGTGCAAAAACTTGGCTGGGTTGACGCAGAGCTCACCAAACTGGGCAAACAACGTGATATCCGGGTATTCACCCGTCACTATCATGCCGCCCTGCAAATAGCCAAACGCCAGAGCCTGATTGCGACATTGCCCAGCAAAGCCGCCAAGATATTTACCGATGATCCGGATATCGTATTGCGCGAGCCACCGTTTGATATTCCGCCCATTGCACTCAAAATGGCCTGGAGTGCCCTACTCCATCATGATGCCGGGCATATCTGGCTGCGTCGCCTGATTGGTGATGTGGCGGCCGAAATGCAATAGCTCACCTGATACCCTATTTAAGCGGTTTGCCGGCGCAATGCCGGTAAACCCTGCTCAGTCAGCCTGACAGTTATTCACACCACTTATGACAGCAATAAAAACCATAAACTAAAAATTTACCTCGCATCCCTCTAGACTGGGGGCTACTAACCGTAGACAGGGGACTTCTATGCAGGATTATATTCAGCGCGGCCGAATGCAGGTTGCGACGATTTTAGACAAGTTTATCAATGAGCAAGCATTACCTGGCTCCGGCGTTGAGGAAACTGGCTTCTGGCAGGGCTTCGAGGCCATTCTGGATGAATTTGTAGGTCAGAACAAAGCTTTGCTGAACACACGAGACGAGCTGCAAGCCAAAATTGATGATTATCATAAAGCGGGCAATTCACCTACCGGCGCGCAGTACAAAATGTTTTTACAGGAAATTGGCTATTTACAGCCTGAGCCTGAAGACTTCTCCATTGAAACCGATACCGTGGACGCCGAAATGGCTACCATGGCTGGTCCGCAGTTAGTGGTTCCCATTAACAATGCCCGCTATGCACTTAATGCGGCAAACGCCCGCTGGGGCAGCTTGTATGATGCCCTGTATGGTACTGATGTGATCAGCACCGACGGCGGAGCTGAAATCAGCAAAACGTTTAATCCCGTACGTGGTGAGAAAGTCATTCAGACTGCCCGGGAATGGCTCAACACCATGCTGCCATTATCTACTGGCAGTCATCAACAGGCCGTTGGCTACGCCATAGATGGCAATAACATAGCTGTAAAATTAGCTGACGGTGATGTCGCCACCCTGGCTGACAGCGCGCAATGGCAAGGCTATCAGGGTTCAGCTGATGCACCTACAGCACTGTTATTTGTGCACAATGGCTTACATTTTGAAATCCAGATAGATAACTCTCACCCGATTGGAAAGACAGATCCGGCGGGGGTTAAGGATATTCTGGTTGAAGCAGCCCTAACCACCATTATGGACTGCGAAGACTCTGTTGCCGCGGTAGATGCTGAGGATAAAACCCTGGTCTATTCAAACTGGCTGGGGCTGATGAAAGGCACGCTGAGCATCGAGATGCAAAAAGGCGATAAAACCTTTGAGCGTAAAATGAACCCGGACCGGGAATACACCTCCCCAACCGGCGCTAGTTTAACGTTGTCGGGCCGCAGTCTGATGTTTGTGCGTAATGTGGGGCATCTGATGACCAACGACGCCATTTTATTCGACGGTGAGGAAGTACCTGAAGGCATTATGGACGGGGTAATCACCTCACTGATTGCCAAGCATGACCTGTTAGGTAACAGCATTTTTAAAAATACCCGTACCGGCAGTATTTATATTGTTAAACCTAAAATGCATGGTCCTGACGAGGTCGCCTTTAGCAACGCGTTGTTTGGCCGCATTGAGGAAGTGATTGGTCTTGAGCCCTTCACCCTTAAAATGGGTATAATGGACGAAGAGCGCCGCACCAGCGTTAACCTGAAAGCCTGTATTGCGGCGGCTAAACAGCGCACCGTGTTTATTAATACCGGCTTTTTAGACCGTACTGGCGACGAAATTCACACCTCAATGCTGGCAGGCCCCTTTGCAGATAAAGCCAGTCTGAAAACCATGAAATGGATCCAGGCCTACGAGAAAGCTAACGTAAGCACCGGCCTGGCCTGCGGCTTATCAGGCAAAGCTCAGATTGGTAAGGGCATGTGGCCGATTCCGGATCAAATGGCGCAGATGATGGAAGCGAAGATTGGCCATCCGAAGTCAGGTGCGAATACGGCCTGGGTGCCCTCGCCGACTGCCGCAACGCTGCATGCGCTACACTACCATCAGGTTGATGTATTTGGCCTGCAAAAAGAACTGGCAAGTGAGCGCTTTGACGGGATTGATGACATCATCACCCTGCCCTTACTGGAAGATCCGTCGGCACTGACAGAGCAACAAATCCAGCGCGAAGTAGACAATAACGTTCAGGGTATTCTGGGCTATGTTGTACGCTGGGTTCACCAGGGGGTTGGTTGCTCCAAAGTGCCTGATATCAATGATGTGGGCTTAATGGAAGATCGCGCGACATTACGTATTTCCAGTCAGCATCTGGCTAACTGGCTGGCTCATGGCATTATCTCTGAGGAGATGGTAAAAGCCTCTCTGGAACGCATGGCCAAACTGGTTGATGAACAAAATGCTAACGATCCGGAATACATTGCAATGACCCCGGATACCGCTAACTCAATCGGCTTCCAGGCGGCCAGCGAACTTATCTTTAAGGGTAAGGAACAGCCAAGTGGTTATACCGAGCCGTTATTGCATCAAAAGCGCAAGGAAATGAAAGCGGCACTGCGAAACCGTTAAGTATTACCTACCTTCCTATGAGTAAAGCAGGCCGAGGCCTGCTTTTTTATTTAAAGCCAGCGAATAGCACTGAACTGGTTAATGTCATTCCTGAAAAAAGATTAAAAATCCAGCGTTATTAGTAAATTGGTATATGCTAATAACATCGGAAATTTTTTTAAGACGCTATGGCAACACAACAAATCGTGCCCATTTTTTCTGGTGGTGGTACCCGACTACTTGCCCACATCGGTATCCTCAAAGCATTGCAGGAATTAGAAGTAAACTTTAATTCATTGGTCGGGATTTCCGGAGGCTCTATTGTGGCGTCACTGCACAGCTATGGGATGTCGAATAAAGCGTTGTACGATCTGGCTGTAAATACCGACTTCAGACAATTCCGCGACTTTTCAATACTTAGATTACTTCGCCATGGCGGCCTGTCATCCGGGATTAAATTTGAGCAATGGATGGATAAGCAGCTCGATGGCATGACGTTTTCTGAAGCACCTATTCCGCTTCATATTCTGGCCACCGACGTTAATGGTGGCGGGCCCGTGATATTCAGCAAGGACACCAGCCCCAATATGAAGGTTTCGCATGCCGTGCGCTGCTCAATGTCTATTCCGCTTTTGTTCAGTTACACGGTGTATGAGCAACACTTACTGGTGGATGGTGCAATTTTATCTGAGGATGCGCTATTCAGGGACTGGCAGCAGGATGGCACTCCTAACATTTGCTTCCGGCTTCGTAGCGAAGCCCGTGAGCAGCCGTTTAATCCTAAACGCCGGTTTATGTTACCGCAGTACATAGGCATGCTTATTCGCACCTTTATGACCGCGCTGTCGCGTGAGTACGTTCACGCAGAACACTGGCACAATACTTTGGTGATTAATACCGGTGCCGCTTCATCGGTAGATTTTGATATGTCTTGCGAAGACAAATTATCTTTGTATAAGCAAGGCTACGAAACGGCGATGAACTTCTTACCCATTAAGCTTAGCAAGCTCAATAGCTATCACTCCAACGCCGTCTAGCGGATGGGATTGAGATTAAATATTGTAGTATTCACGATACCATTTGACGAACTCCCCAACTCCATGTTCAATCCCAATGGATGGCCGATAACCAGTATCTTTCACCAGACTTTCTACGTCGGCGTAGGTATCTGGCACATCGCCTGGTTGCATGGGGAGTAGCTCTTTATTCGCGGTCATTCCCAGAGCCTGTTCCAGGGTTTCGATAAATTTAAGCAGGTTAACCGGGTTCTGCGCGCCAATGTTATACACCCGCCATGGGGCTTTACTGGTTGCCGGGTTAGGCGTCTTGCCTTGCCAGCTTTCATCGGACTGCGCAGGGCGGTCCAGGGTGCGAATAATACCTTCTACAATATCATCAATATAGGTGAAGTCGCGGTGGTGATTACCATAGTTGTATACCTGAATGGTTTCGCCGGCCAGTATGGCTTTAGTAAACTTAAACAGAGCCATATCCGGTCTGCCCCAGGGTCCATAAACGGTAAAGAAGCGCAAACCTGTGGTAGGCAGTCCATACAGGTGGCTATACGTGTGAGCCATCAATTCATTGGCTTTTTTGCTGGCGGCGTAAAGACTAACCGGGTGATCAACATTATGCTGTTCTGAAAATGGCATGGTTTCATTAGCGCCATATACAGAACTGGAAGATGCATAAACCAAGTGCTCCACCTCATTATGCCGGCAACCCTCGAGTATATTCATAAAGCCAACCAGGTTGGCATCGACATAAGCATGGGGATTTTCAAGGGAGTAGCGGACTCCGGCCTGGGCAGCAAGGTGCACAACGCGATCGAATTTTTCATTGGCAAACAATTCGGCACATTGTTCACGCTCTTCCACACCCATTTTCTGAAAACGAAAACTCCCTTCAAATTCTGCAGACTCAAGTTGGCTCAGTCGGCCATATTTCAGATTGACGTCGTAATAGTCATTGATATTGTCGATCCCGACAACATCATCACCACGAAGCGCCAGGTGCCGACTCACCGCAGCACCAATGAATCCGGCAGCGCCGGTAACTAGAATTTTCATAAACGGTCCAATGTCAAAGGGTTAGTAATAGACTACAAACTAATGTAATAAAAAGAAAGAAATACTACGGCTTTGCTTTTACGCCACTAAAGATTTCTACCGCTGATACATAAATTTTGTGGCAGGTATGCATCAACAAAACAGGCAATGGCATTTTTAAGTAGTGCCCTCGTAAAAACCCCATCCACCTGGCGAACACGATATCCCGCTTTGCATCAATTAATTCTGACCAGGGCGCCAGCAGCCGGCTGAACAACCATTCATAAAATCGGGCTTTCAGTTTACCCGGATACAACGCACTCGCTAACTGTTCAAGTTCCTTTGGTGCGCCATCAGCGTAAAAATACCCAACCATCGAAACGGCAAGATAGAGCTCACGGGTAAAACGTGTCTCTTCTGCCAATGACTGTAAGTCTTGCCAAAAGCCATCATGATCAGCGAAAGTCTCAAACAGTGAATATAGGTCATTCAGATCTCTGAACCCATTCTGAAACTCTTCACCGGTAAATAAGTGAATAGCACTATGCAGCACCATAGCGGCTGGTCGCAGGACATAAACATTGTCAAACAAATGTATTTTATGGCGGGTAAATGAGCGAATATCTGGTGCGCGATTACTGATCACAGGAATTAAGTTATGATGAATATCAAGCACCGTCTTACGTTCGACATGCTTGAGCGGTGGTATTTCATGGGACCATTCCCGGTAATACTTCTCGTCGTAGCTGGTCAGCCCGGACTGAAACCAACCAAGCAGATTTAGCTTTTTCTCCAACACTGGGATATTGTCTTTGCTAACCAGGGCATCAATATCTGAACAAAACCGACCATTGCCCGCCTTGTAACCGGCAGCAATGTAAGCCGCGCCTTTAAGTAATGTAATATCATGGATCCCGGCTTGCCCGGCATGCCTTGCCAATTCATGCACTTCACGGAGTACCTGACGACGAAAAAAAGCAAAATGGTTAGCCGCGGCCGTTAAGTTTTCCGCCAGCATAGGCTCAGGAAACTTATCATAGGGCTGGTTTCGCATGGCAATCATCGACAATACGCCAGTATTGCGTGCCACTTTCATGAGTGCAGACCACTGTGATTGGGTTAAGTTTGGCACTTGCTTTCCTGCCAGTAACAGCGCAAGAGCCTGGGCTACCAAACACTCAGTCATTAACCATTCCGGATAAAAAATTATCTGCCATTTCAATATCACTGTAGGTTAAATTATAACAAGATACCGTATCCATCATGGTACTCAACAGTTTAAATCCAGCCTTGCCCAGTACATTGTAATTAAAAGCATTGTCGATGACTTTTTGCATACAATCCAGGCTATTTAGCGGCGTAGTATCAAATCTAACCTCGCGATGGTAACGAGGAAACACAATCGCTTTAATTTGTGCCGTCTCATTCATGCCAACCACCGCGTTTTCCGGTGGCCGCACATGAGCAACTTCACCCTTGCTGGTATCTTTCGCCGTCGGGCTGACATAGGCATGGGGAAACCATTCCTTAAATAAGGGAATCGCATTATTCTTGAGGCAAATCCCTCTTACGAAAGCATGCACATTACCGGTGTCGAGACTAATAACCGCCATTTCATCAGATAACAATCGCCAACCGCTGTGCGCCAGATAGCTACACAATGTGCTCTTGCCTGAGCCAGGAGGAGCCGGGAATAAAATAGCCTGCCCATTTTTTTCGAGAACGGCAGCATGTAATAATAAATACTGGTGAAAATAGTTTGCTACGCACCAGTTCATCCCCCACTCCATTAGGGGATAGCTTTGATTAAAGGGTAACGGTAAAAAGGGTGTTTGATCTTCGAGTTTAAATATAGCCTGGGGATAAAAATATCGGCGTAGATTGTGCGGGCGAGCAATTTGAATAGCAAAGTCGCTCCATCCGTTGCTGCCTATCAGTGGGTGATGCCGATACAACTCGTAAAAGGTATCGAGTACACTGGTCACAGAACTTTTTAAATTGAATGTGGCAATGCCAAAATTAACCGAAATACCCTGGTTAACAGCACGCCCTATAAATTCTTGTTTATTAAGAGATTCAAGCGGCAGGTTCGATTTCGCGGGAGGTGCCGACAAGGCCATAATCAATTAACTCGTTAACTACATCTAACGAAGACACCTCAGTGCCCTCGGCAAGCGCTTCGACACTCAGTTTATTATGGGCAACACCAACAACCAGTGCATCCAGCAGTGCATTGCAATAAGGCTCAAAGAACAGCGTTGTGTCTTGTTGTTCAACTAATAACGCCGAGCCAGACCCATCGGCGAATATGCGTAAAGACACCGGCTGGGTAAACGCATACACTGACGCGTTATTCGGTGTTACGTTATCGCTCAACGGCTGAACCATGAGCGATTCAAGAGTCGTCCCAAATAGCCGACAGCGCTTCTTGCACTTCGGCGCTCTCACCGGCAGCACATAACTCCCACAATCCTTTGGCGTAGGATTGCGCAGTTACACCAGCTGCCAGCGGGAAGTTCCCATCTGCGGCATTAAGGTAAGCTGCCACCAGGTATTTATCGATGGTCTTGTTTTTATAGCTACCACTGGGCGGTAAAAATTCACGAATTTTAGTACTGGCCGGTACCCCTGAAAACGGGTTCTGACCGGTCTCATCAAAAATATCTGACCATTTGGTATCAAAGGATACACCCACTGGCAAATCACCATGGTGCGTATTACTGGCATTATTAAAACGCTGCCCCCAAATACCGGGCGAATCGCCATAGAACTCCGTGGTATCACACGGACGTGACAAATTACCTGACAGATGACCTGAAACAGAACACCCGTACCCTGCAGCCCAGGTTGCCTTAGAAGGCACCGCTGCGACGATAGCCGTTACTGATGTCCCTTTAATAAATTTTCTGCGCGTTACATTTTTATTCACAAACCTCTCCTCATAGCCCCTTGATATTACAGGAACATCGAAACCAGCGCTAATCTAAAGATATGAAGCAAAATTTAAGCCAAAAATAAAACTCCAGAGAAATCAAGCCAGAAGGCTAGCTGACAGCTTCGACTGCATGAAGTTGTAATACCATTCCATCTAGATTTATGATCTAATTACCACATTCCAT
>CEQU01013487.1_pt1 | contig 34000 bp, 24 predicted proteins | sample 531031 | NCBI WGS metagenome assembly CEQU01 (sample SAMEA2621216, study PRJEB7988) | marine metagenome | isolation source: saline water (ENVO:00002010), including
GAATTCTTTAGACCCGCTGAAGTTGATTACTTACTTGGTAACCCGACCAAAGCAAGAGAAGAGCTCGGATGGGAACCACAAATCAAATTCAGAAGACTAGCAGAATTAATGACGGAGGCAGATATAGATGAGGAATTACGACGATCCAGCTTACAAGAAGTTTCGGATGGATGTCTTGAAGCGAGATAAGTTTACTTGTAAGATGTGTAAGACGGGCGGCAAAAAGAAAAAGCTATACGTTCACCACATTAGAAAATGGGCTAGCGCTTCTTCTTTGAGGTTTGATGTAAACAATGGCATAACCCTATGTTATAACTGTCACAAGGAAGTAACGGGTAATGAGGGGCATTACGAGGCTTATTTGTTAGGACTGATAGATGGCTAAAAAGACTATACCGAAATATACAGTATTGCAAGATACCAGAGAACAAAAAGGATGGTACTTTGGTGAATACGATAAGTGTGCCGGCATGGAGCAGGAAACACTAAAGACCGGAGACTATACGATCAAAGGTTTTGAGGATATGGTCTGTATCGAACGAAAGTTTTCCGTAGAGGAAATAGCTAACAACCTTGGAAAGAAAAAGAAAGCTTTTGATAAAGAGATGCAGAGGATGCAAGAATTCGCATTTAAATATATTATTTGTGAATTTTCTATGTCAGACTTAGTAGACTATCCAAATTCTATTTTTTCTGATTACATGAAGCAAACCAGACCGGCTTACGTAGAGGCACAAATAAAGAAGCGGCGCATAACAGGGAAGTATCTGCTCAGATCTTTGATGGAATACCAAAACTGGTACGGCATACACGTGCTTTTCTGTGATAACAAAGATAACGCCTTTTTAGTAGCGAATAGTATTTTTAAGAGGTTGAACGAGATGTTCCATGAACCGACCGAATAGATCACAAATATATTCAGCTTTATCAAACTGGCACGACTATGGACTGCTTTCTCAGACAAGAGAAATATTCCTTGAGTCAGGAGATGATGGGTTGGGGTCAAAACATGCTGTAGAGTTTATCAAAAATCTAACAATGCTTGAATCTTTAAACAGTAACCCAATAATTATTCATCAGTACAATATTGGTGGTGACCAAAATGCAGGCTTTGCAATATACGACGCAATAAGAGCAAGTAAGTGTAAATTCTTATTTATTTGCTATGGTTCAGCATCTTCTATGGGAAGCATTATACCACAAGCTGTCATAGGTAAAGGTTTAAGGGTCACACACCCCCACACAGAGTGGTTAATACACGAAGGGTCTTGTGAGACCAGTGGAACCACAAAGCAGTTTATATCGAACGCTGAGGCCCTTAAAAAGTCAAAGGAAATGATGTATGATATATATGTATCTGCTTGCAAGAAGGGCTCGGCTTTCAAAGGCAAAAAACCTGTAGAGATAAAATCAATTTTGAAACGAAGACTAAATGTAAAAGAGGATTGGATACTTGATGGCGAACGTGCCGTAGAATATGGCTTTGCAGATATATTGTTTGGTAAAGGCCAAAACAATTCAGTAGAAAATATACTTAAGAGACTTTAATGAAAAAAGAAAACATAGAAAAAGTATTACAAGACGCATGGCTAGGCATAAGCGTAAAAGAAGAAGATTTATTTAATCCGATAGATTTTATATTTCATGATGGCGACAATGATAAAATTCTAGAAAGAATAGCTTGGCTCTTTATGCAGCCAGAATATTTTTCGTTCGCATGTAAATATATCTTAAACATTGAGGTATCCCCCTTTCAATCTCTGATACTGCAAGAAATGTGGAATAAAAAGTTTCCAATGCTTATTGGTAGTCGTGGTATGGGTAAGTCTTTTATTCTATCTGTATATCCACTACTTCGAGCATTGTTTATGCCGAGAAGAAAGATTATCGTCGTCGGTGCAGCGTTTAGACAGTCGAAAGTGCTTTTTGAGTATATGGACACCATTTGGAAGAACGCGCCCATTCTGAGGGATCTGTGCGGCTCTAATAGCGGCCCCAGAAGAGATGTCGATAGATGTGTAATGCATATTGGCGATAGCACTATAACTTGTTTACCTCTCGGTGACGGAAGCAAGATTCGTGGTCAGCGTGCAAACGATATTATTGCTGACGAGTTTGCATCCATACCTCGTGACATATTTGAGAATGTTGTTGCGGGTTTTGCGGCAGTGTCAGCATCACCAATAGAAAAAGTTAAAACCAAAGCCAGCAAGAAAAAAGCGGAAGAGCTGGGAATCCCCTATACTGCAGATGCTAACAACCCCCTCACCGACAAATCAAACCAAATCATACTTTCCGGAACAGCATATTATGATTTTAATCACTTTGCTGATTACTGGAAAAGATATAAAGCTATAGTGAATAGTGGAGGCGATAGATTTAAGCTGCAAGAAGTATTTGGTCCGGATGTTCCAGAAGATTTTGCTTGGGATGAATATTCTGTCATTAGGATGCCCGTCACAACACTTCCAGAAGGATTTATGGATGAAGGCCAGATAGCAAGAGCCAGAGCCACAGTTCATGCAGGCATTTTCCAGATGGAGTACGGAGCATGTTTTACAACAGACAGTCAGGGTTTTTTCAAGAGATCACTCATAGAAAACTGCGTAGCTTCAGAATCAAACAATATAAAGTTCAATGATGAAGAAGTCCATTTTGAGGCACTCCTCAAAGGCGATCCTGAGAAAAAATATATTTTTGGAGTTGACCCAGCGTCTGAGGTTGATAACTTTAGTATTGTCGTGTTAGAGCTAAACGGTACACATCGTAGAGTTGTACATGTATGGACTACAAACAGAAGCCAACATAGAGAACAACTAAAATCAAATATGGCGGACGAGGACGACTTCTACTCATACTGTGCAAGAAAAATACGAAATTTAATGAGGGTATTTCCTTGCGCTGAAATAGCTCTAGATGCTCAAGGCGGCGGTATAGCCGTAATGGAGGCTTTGCATGATAAAGATAAAGTCAGAGAGGGAGAACATAAGATCTGGCCCGTTATAGACTGGGATAAGCCTAAAGATACAGACAATGAACCCGGACTGCATATCTTGAAGATGTGCCAGTTTGCAAAATACGATTGGCTAGCAGAGGCGAATCACGGATTAAGAAAGGACTTCGAGGACAAACTTGTGCTGTTTCCAGATTTTGATGCGGTTAGCTTAGGTCTATCAGCAGAGGAGGACGGAAGAGAGGGGAGACTGTATGATACTCTGGAAGATTGCGTTATGGAGATAGAAGAATTAAAGAACGAACTATCTATGATAGTCATGACCCAAACCGGCACGGGGAGAGAAAGATGGGATACTCCTGAAGTAAAAGTTGCGGCAGGAAGGAAAAGAAGATTGCGTAAAGACCGCTACTCTTCCTTAATCATGGCTAACATGTCCGCTAGACAAATGTCTGTTGAAAAAACAGTACAAACGTTTGACCATTATGGTGGGTTTGCTAAAAAATCCAATACTATTGATAATAAAGAAGACGGTCCGATGTATAGGGGACCCTCTTGGTTTACTGAAAATATGGACAATATATATTAATACTGTGTATATTGTTATGAATACAACTATCAATACTATTGCTTAAGAGGTAATACAAATGTCCGACGATCTTTACTTAACATGGTCTGATGATTTAGAGAAAAGTAAGGCCTATCAACAGTCTTCTGACAATGTTCATGCCTATGACGGAATACAAAAATCATATGCTTACGACAACAGAACTTTTATAGATGTTGAATCATCTCGCTCTGTTCGTCCGAGCTTCTATAGAAATGACTACACTGCGTTTCGTCCGGGTGAAGCTGTACCTAAGCAGCAAAAAAGAATAATGAAAATGTGTATGCAAGCCTACGAGAAAGTTGGTATTGTAAGAAACGTTATTGATCTAATGGGAGACTTTGCGTCTCAAGGGCTTACTTTAGTACATCCCAACAAGTCCATCGAAAGATTCTATAGAAAATGGTTTGAAAATGTAAATGGCTTAGATCGGTCTGAAAGATTTTTAAATTATCTCTACAGATGTGGTAACGTTGTAGCAAAAAGAAGAACGGCCAAAATTAGCAAGAAAAAAGAAGCTGAACTAAAGAGAAGTAGCGCAGCCCCAGACATGAAGATAGAAGACATTCCTGTTTCTAGAAGAGAGATTCCTTGGAAGTATGATTTCTTAAACCCTTTAGCTGTTAGCGTAAAGAATAGCGAAACAGCAGCTTTTACAGGAGATCTGGAGTATGTCCTCAAGGTATCAAAAACCACAGTAAATTCTCTATTGATGTATAATGGTCGAGAGGGTAATAATAAACCTCTCCCTCCTGCGATGCTAAAGCAGTTTAACGGAGGGGAAAGAGAGATACCTTTAGACAGAGAAAAGGTCATGATGTTCCATTACAAGAAAGACGACTGGAACATGTGGGCAAACCCTATGATCTATGCTATTCTCGATGATATCATTATGCTAGAAAAAATGAAGCTTGCAGACCTAGCTGCTCTAGATGGCGCAATCTCAAACGTAAGACTTTGGAGGATTGGTGATTTAGATCATAAGATTATTCCTACTAAAGCTGCCATTAATAAACTAAGAGATATCTTGGCTAGTAATGTTGGCGGAGGTACAATGGATTTGGTTTGGGGTCCAGAAATTGACTTCAAAGAAAGTAGCACTCAGGTATACAAGTTCTTAGGTTCAGAAAAATATCAACCAGTTCTTACTAGTGTTTACGCTGGTCTTGGGATTCCACCAACCCTAACGGGAGCTGCGGGAGCAAGCGGTGGATACACAAACAATTATGTATCACTAAAAACTCTCATTGAAAGACTAGAGTATGGAAGAGAAGTATTAAAACAGTTTTGGCAACACGAAATCAAGTTAGTGCAAAAAGCTATGGGTTTTAGATTTCCTGCCGAAATACATTTCGATTCTATTGTGCTTTCTGATGAAGCGGCCCAAAAACAATTGTTAGTTCAATTGGCAGACAGAGATATTATATCTCACGAGACACTTCTTGAAAGATTTAGAGAGCTGCCATCTATTGAGAAGATACGTGTACGAAGAGAGGAAAGAGCTAGAGTGAATGATGCGCTATCTCCAAAGAAAGCTGGTCCTTATCATAACCCCCAACACAAAGACGATATTGCTAAGATAGCTTTGACTAAAGATATAATAGACAAGGATATCTATTTGAATGGACTAGGCTTGCCGCCATCAGAGGTTGACGAGATTAATAAACTTGAAGAGAAATCCAAACAACCACCGCAGGAAGAAAAGCGTGACCTTGTAGATCCAAGAGGTGGTAGACCTTTAAACTCTAGAGATACAGGCCCTAGAAAGCAGAAAAGGGTTCTTCCTAGAACTGGAGACTCTCTCGCTGTAACTCTTTGGGCTTACGAGTCACAGAAGACTATCGCAGAACTTGTTGCTCCAATGGCATTAAATCACTTCAATAAAAAGAACGCTAGAAGCTTAACAAAAAGTGAGTTTGATCAATTGGAATATCTTAAGCTTTGTATATTGACAGGCATGGAGCCGTTTATGGATATTGATGAGTCTGTCATAAAATCTATTATAGATAGCAATACAAAACCTTCGGCTACATTCAAGAACAATGTTAAAGAGGCTGTCGCTTCTTTTGTAAAAAATCAAAAACGAAAACCTAACATTGATGAAATGAGGTACATCTATGCTTCAACCTTTGCAGCGCTTGCTTAGTTTTAGTGCAAAAAAATTAATTAATCCCGTTTTTTGTGTATTTAAGACTAAGGAGAATAATAAAATGAAAGTTTATGCACAAGAAATCGAAGATGGTCTTCAAGATGCTATACAGAATAACAATACTGTTGCGTATTGTTCGCCTGTTATGTCTAAGGAAGATCTCATCGAGGCTACCGCATCTGAACTTGAGAGCGATCATGAAGTAGCTCTTTCGTTTATGGGTGCTAAGGCAGAAAACAAAGAACAAATAGACTTGTATTATCTTAGCTCTGTTTTAGTCAGTACTGGCTGGAATAAGAATGACGATGTATTCGACGCACAAGAAATGTGGGATGCTCGTTCAACTCCTGAAGATAAACAGTTTAATTATATGCACAATGAGGCTGACATAATCGGTCACATTACTGGCAATTATATTGTTGACTTTGACGGAAACGTAATGGATAGTCAGGCAGAATGGGAAGAAGCCGGCAGTCCTGAAAAATTCAATATAATTACAAATGCTGTTCTATATAAGTCTTGGAGTGACCCATCACTTCGAGAAAGAATGAACAACATAGTAGAGGAAATTGAAGAAGGAAATAAGTGGTTTGTATCCATGGAATGTTTGTTTCCAAACTTTGACTATGCCCTAAAGGATTCACAGGGAGAGTTCAAGGTTGTTAAGAGAGAAGAGGCATCGGCATTTTTGACGAAGCATCTTAGAGCTTACGGGGGAACAGGAAAGTATGAGGGTTACACAGTAGGTCGATTATTAAGAAATATATCTTTCTCTGGCAAGGGCTTGGTTTCTAAACCTGCTAATCCTCGAAGTGTCATACTGAATGACAACAAAAGTTTTAGTGAAAGTAAAAGTGAATTCATTACTGTTTCATCAATAAAGGAGACTGATATGTCCGATGTTTTACAGAAACAGTTGGAAGATCTAAAGGCTGAATTAAGCGAAGCCCGTCTTACCAACGAAACTATGAAGCAAGAAATGGAATCTCAAAAAGCCGAAGCAATTGAAGCTCAATTGAAAAAGTTTGAAGAGACCATCTCTGCTAAAGATGAGGCTATTGCCTCGAAGTCAGAAGAAGCTACAGAAGCCTTAGCTAAATTAGCTGAAGTTGAAGAAGCTCTTTCTGTTGCTGAAGCCGCCAAAGAAGAAGCAGTTGCTAAGATTGCAGAAATCGAAAAGGCAGCAGCTCTTGAAAGAAGAATTGCTTCCCTTAAAGAAGCTGGTATTGAAGAAGAAGAGATTGAGGAAACTTTAGCTCAGTTTGAAAATCTAGACGACAGCACTTTCGAGTTTGTTGTTGCTAAGATGTACAACAAAAAAGCTGAGATGAAGAAAAAAGACGAAAAAGAAGAAGAAGAAGCTCCAGCTGCAATGGCTCCTAAAAAGGTCAAAGCTGAAGATGAACTTCTTGATGAAGAAACTGACGAAGCTGAAGCTAGCGCTGAAGAATTAGAAGAAGTAGAAGTTGAAGAAGATATTGCAATGGCTGAAGCCGCTGACGATCTTGATCCATCTACGGAACTACGTTCTACTGCAAGCGAATGGTTCGGCTCTCTTCTTAAAACAACTGCTAACCTTAATAAGTAATTAAAAGGAGAAAGATATAATGGCTCTTAAATCAGATAGAAATGAAGTGCAAACTGATATTAGCTTCTTCATGAATGAAGTTGCTACTAGAGGTGGTGTGGTTTCTTTAAGCACTGGTGGTAGTGGTGCAGCAATGGACCAAGGTTCTGCCTTGGTTACTTATGCTGTATCAGGAGCACGAGTTGTGCCTATGGGTATTTTGCTTAATGATATGGTTAATCTTGACCTCACTCGTCAACATATTAACCAACACAAAGATGAAGTTCAGAAGGGTGGTAAAGTTACTATTCTTCGTAAGGGAACTGTTGTTACTAATGCTATTGAAGGTTCTACGACTAGCTTAGCTGGTAGACCTGCATTTTTAGCTCATAGTGGTAATGTTTCACAAAGTGCGATCGCTGAAGGTGATAGTTTCAAAGACATGGTGCCAATTGTTGGACGATTCTTGTCTGGAGTAGACGAAGATGGATATGCCAAGGTCGAAGTTGATCTACCAAGCGCTTGGGCTTACGTACCGTACGGTTCAGGTAATACAACTATTATCTAATAAACCACAACCTCATAAGGAGAATATAAAGATGAATATGAAAGAACGTCCTTCTGAAGATTTTATCGCTCTGCTAAAGCAATCTGGCAGTTCTGATAAAGCAGTGGCTATTGAAGCTCAGCGAGAAATCGCTAAAGCGCTAGAATTGCCACTACGTAAAGGTGTATTATTTGGTGATGTGGTTACTTCTATTTATGAAGCTATGCCTCTTGAGCCGGGTGCAACACCTGAATTTCCTCTCGACCTACTTGCTCCGGGAACAGAAAATGAGCATGTTGCTTATACTAATCCCGGTCATGGTCGTATTCCAGAACGTAGCGTCGAAGGCGATTACGTCATGGTTAACACTTACGGAATTACCAGCTCGATTGACTTCTTGCTGAAGTATGCCCGTGAAGCTAACTGGAACGTTATTGCTCGCGCAATGCAAGTTTTGGAAGCATCATTTGTAAAGAAAATCAACGACGACGGATGGCATACATTGCTAGCTGCTGCTGTTGACAGAAATATCTTGGTATACGATGCTGATGCAGCTGCTGGTCAGTTCACTAAGCGTCTTGTATCGCTCATGAAGACTGTTATGAGAAGAAACGGCGGCGGTAACAGCGTTACTGCTAACGGTCGTTTGACTGACTTGTACATGTCTCCAGAAGCTATTGAAGATATTCGCAACTGGGGTGTTGATCAGCTTGACGAAGTTTCACGTCGTGAAATCTACGTGGCAGCTGACGACGGTGCTCCTCTTACCCGCCTATTCGGTGTCAACCTACACGACTTGTTCGAGTTTGGCACAAATCAAGAGTATCAAACATACTTTGATGACGATCTTGGCGGTAGCCTCGGACCTAATGGCGACGTTGAACTTGTTATTGGTATTGACCAAGCAAGCAACGACAGCTTTGTAATGCCTGTCAAGAAAGAAGTTGAAGTTTATGAAGACGAAGCTCTTCACAGACATCAGCGTCAAGGTTATTACGGATGGGCCGAAATTGGCTTTGGTGTTCTTGACAATAGAAGAGTTATCGCTGGCTCATTCTAATTCTAGGCACTATATCCATAAGCCGTCTCATTATTTCGATAGTGAGGCGGTTTTTTTATGTATTTTGTGTATATAATATAGAGTATAGTTTACCTACAAATGGAGAATAATTATGGCAGGAATGACAAATAGAGGCAAAAAGATTATTTTGTCTATGGCTTTCAGGGCTCAAGATGAGCCTACTAATTTTTATGTTCACCTCCTAACAAGTTCAGCGAGCCTTAGTGACGACACAAACACGTTTAGTGATGTAAGTTCAGCCGAATCTACTGGTGGCAGTTATGGAGAATTAACCAAGGCTAGAGGCACAGGCTTCCTTATCTCTGAAGATGATAGCAGCAACTTTGGGCAAATCACAGTGCCAGACTGCGCATGGACTGCCAGCGGTTCAGCAATAGCAAATGCTAGATATGCAATTATAACAGATGATGCCGGCGGTAGCGGTGGTCATGCAAGTAACAATGTTTTGTGCTACTGGGACTTAGGAAGCACACAGGCAGTTTCAGATGGAGCAACATTAACCCTTACAGGTTTTAAGATTAAAATAACCGAAAGTTAATTTTGAGGGATAAACTATGACTCAATACGCAAGACCAGATTCAGATGTATCAGCCGGCTCATGGGTAAACCAAGCCGGAAGCGGTAGTAACTTATTCCAGAGTATAGACGAGGCTGACGGAGAGAATGACAGTGACTATGTTATCTCTACGGATAGCTCTAGTTCGTCTGACACTATGGAGGTTGGATTAAGTGATATTAGCGACCCTCAAAGTTCTAGTAGCCATATAGTTAGATACAGAGCAAAGGGTAGTGATCCATCGGGCTCTTATGGAATACCAAGCCTGACGGTATCCCTACGCCAAGGCACTAGCACGGAAATAGCTACGGCCACCAATTCTTCGCTAACTACCTCCTTTGCTGATTACAGCTTTACTCTAAGTTCGTCTGAAGCTAATGCTATCACTGACTATAGTGATCTAAGGATTAGGTTTGTTAGAGCTAGTGGCGGTAGTGCCAGTGAAACTAACCTTGTTTCTGAAGCTTGGTTTGAAACTCCGGACGCTTCAAACAACTATGATTTCAAAGTTGGAGATAGAGTCAAAGAGACCACGACCGATACAGGTGCTTATGGCGATAATACTACAATAACTCTTGCCGGTGCAGAAGATGGCTACCAAACTTTCGCAGCAGGAGTAGGAGGTGGAAATTATACTTACTATGTTATTGAGAGTGGTAACAATTGGGAAGTTGGCATTGGTCTTGTAACCGACCCGACTTCGGGTAGTGACACTCTAACTAGATCTACAATAATTTCCTCAAGCAATTCAAATGCGGGTATAACTCTAACTGGCACATCTACTGTTTTTTGTGGTTCGCCTTCAAGGATGGAGGGCGCAGACTACGTTATAAAAAGCGGAACTTACACAGCTGATGATAATGACTCAACAATTCTTTGTGACACGTCTGCTGCTTGGACTTTGACCTTGCCTACTGCAGGAGCAACGTATTTGGGTCTTAGATACTTGATCAAAAAGATGACGAATGACGCAAACGCTCTGACGATTTCTTCTGGCGCAACTGACTTTGTAACCGAAGCAGGAACGCTTAGTTCTACAATGAAGTTATTTTTGTATGGCGATTTTGTCGAGCTGCAGTGCATGAGAAACCCTTCTGTGGCCAATGATTATATATGGGCAGAAGTGGCTAAGGGTATCAAGCCTCATGTTGCTACGATCACTCAAACTAGTCAGCAAACAATAGCAAATAAAACTTTAACACAAGTCACTTTTGATGAAGATACTATTGAGCGAGGTGCTGATGCAGACCATAGCAATAATAAAATAGTAATTAAAAGGGCTGGTCTTTACAGAATAACTGGGTATATCAAGTATGTTAGCTTGGACAATTGCTGCTCGGCTGCAGTTGTTATGATTGGAATAACGCCGGATGGAGGTGCTCTTGATTATTACAAAATTGGGACTGCGGCTAACTGGACAATGAGCTCTGATTATGACAAGAGGCCTGCTCCACAAACAAGCTTTATAAGGGACTGTGCTGTCGATGATGTTATTACATTATATACCTACCAAGATGACGGAAGTAGTGAAGTGACTCTCGTTGCAAACAATGGTGGAAAACCGTTTTTAGAAGTTGAGGAGATTAGATAATGGCTTTTGTAGAAGTTTCACCAGAACAAAACTTATCCTCTATAGTTGCTATAGCAGGTGGTAGTATGTCTTCTACTCTATATAGGGATGGAGGAATTCAAGTAGATGGCGTTTCGCAAGAAGACTTAGAGGCCGCACTTGCTACCTACATGTCTAACCTTGAGGCTTATCTGCTTCAGCCGGCTAGAGAGCATAAGAATAATACTATATCTCAGCAGGCAAACTCTTACATAGAGGTATACTACCCATCTTTTAGGAGAGAACTTTTTATAGCACTCGCTGAAGAGGCTAGAAACACAGGACTGACGAACAGACTTAATTATATTAATCAACTTCTCACTTGGGTAAAGACGGTCGTTTCTTTGGTTATTTCCTCAGAGGCCGCACTTGAGTCAGAAACCACTTTAGATGATATTGAAAATTATAGTGTAGATTTTTCCGTGTTTGATGCGACAAATCCAAATATCACAGTCAAAGGCGCTTTGGCTATCGAAGATTAATGAGGTAAAAAATGGTTTACTCCGGTGGTCCTATAGGATCGCTCACCTATGCTGATGATGGGGGCGTATCCGATATTACTATAAGTAATGTCGAAGCTACCGCTATCGGTTCTTCCGCTAGTGGAACGAACTCTATGAGTATACCTAACGTAGAGGCCACAGCTATAGGGTCTGCCGTAGCGGGAACATTCACTAATAATTTACCCATCTCTAATGTTGTCGCTGGCGCTATAGGTTCCGCTGTCGCTGGAACAAACTCTATGAGTATTCCGAATGCCGTTGCAAACGCTATAGGCTCTTCCGCCAACGGTACGATATCTAACGCCGAGCTGATATCAAATGTTGAAGCTACTGCAGTTGGATCTACTGTTAGCGGAACTAATAGTATGAGTATTCCGAACATAACAGTCGTTGCATATAGCGAGGCTGAAAGAGGTACTGTAACTAATTCCGGTGATACTTCAGTTAAAAATCGTCGTAACTTCTGTCTAGGGTATGAAGATTATCATGAACTTGATGACTTTTATTTAGAGGTATTTTAATTTTCTTTATTTAGGCCCTGATTTTGTGTATATCTATTTGTATTAGTATATTTTTTATGAAAGGGCAGTAAAATGGCTTGGACAACAGATTTGGTTCTTTTTGTCAGAACCTTAATCGGTGATCTTGATAGCTCAAAATACGCCGACGCTAGACTTCAGCAAATCATTGCTGTCGCAGCGTATAAGGTGAATGACCAAGCAGATTTTAGCTACACTTATACTGTAGATATTGGCGATAGTTCTATTAGCCCAGATCCAGTAACAAACACTGATACAGACTTTACTGTTTTGACAGCTTATCAAGCCGCCTGCATAATTGTTGGTAGTGAAGTAAAGACAGAAGCTGCAAACTCTCTAATGCTCAAAGATGGCCCTTCTGCTATTGACCTTAGAGGCGTAACGGGAAGTTTGAATATAATGTATAAAGATTTGTGTTCTAAGTTTGAAGACTTAATGAATACATATAAAGCAACCAATAGTCTTCATGGCCAAGCTGTTCTTGGACCTTACAGCCCCGGAAGTTCTATTGTTAATACACAGTTCCAATACGGATATAGTCGTTCTGGTACTATATTTGAAAACCAATAAAGGAGATTTAAAATGGCGATTGATGTAGTTCAAAAGGTAGTAGATGGTGACGACCAGCCCAAAGGTGGGAGAGGTGTTGTCGGTGTCGGCGGAGCTAGAGGCTTAACATCGGCTCAGAAGATTGACTCTAATCATACTCTAGATCCACCTATCAGCTCAGCAAAGATAGATCAAACAATAACAACAATTTTTGATAACCTAAAAAATAGGTTTGATGATTATAATACTTATAGTGCATAAGGAGGATTAAAATGGCAGCAGTACCAAGTTTTGCCACAGGAAGAAAAAGCAGCATTGGAACCAGTGCAGCCCAACTTACAACAACACATGTCCATGCTAAGAGAGGCGTTCAAATTGTAGCCGCCTCCGGAAATAGTGTTGCCGTGTATATTGGAATATCTACAGTAACAGCAGACTCTGCAGATACCACAGATGGATTTCCTTTGGCTGCAGGAGAAAGTGTAGTAGTTCCTGTTATAGACCCGTCAACAATTTATGTTAGAGCAGCAAGCGGTAGTAGTTCAAAGGTATTTTTCATAACGGTGTAGTATGCCTATTGTAATTCCCACAGGGGTATTTAATATATATAACGAAGCTGTCGAGCTTTTTGAAAGAACAGTCACGTTAGTTTATCCAGAAAAAAAGGAGCAGTGTCCAAACTGTTACTTAGATACTATGGGTACGCGAACTAGGTCTGTTGCTGTTTATAAGCCCGGCGGTCCTTATCCTTTCGGTAGAGGTATGCCATGTCCTTACTGTGATGGGCTTGGATATAAAGCAATAGAAACTGAAGAGGAGATTGAGCTTCGTATATATTGGGAGCCATCAAAGTGGTATAACGTTGGATTTGCGGTTGATTTACCAGAAGGATCAATCCAAACTATATGCAACATGACAGACCTTCCAAAGCTGGAAAGAGCTAAGTACCTTATACCTAAAAGCTATGGGAACATAGCTAACTATCATACTATGAGATATACGAGAGCTGGAGGCTCTTACCCACAAGGCTTCAAGCAAAATCCCGAAAAGTATGCGGTTACATTCTGGCAAAGGACTTCGTAATGTCATTTAGAATACTAGAATCTGATGCTCAGATAGAGAGGATGATACTTCGAGAAATTGCTCGTGAAGTCAATCGGAGTTTTTCTAAGTTGAAGACCAAGGCTCTCGGACCTATAAAGCAGGCAATAAGATCTTCATTGTCTTCACACCCTGCAATATCTTCCCTTTCTGGGGGAAAACTTAGAGGAGATTTTGGTATACCTAGTGGAGTAGATGTGGTCACCGCAATTATAGAGTCGGTGACTAGCTCTGTTGACATGACGGTTGTTCCTGTTACTGCTGGGAGAGGTGTATTGAAGGGCGGTATTACTCTTACAGCACAGCCATCAGACTATATGAATGTTTTATCCTTGCCCACTAGTACAGTAGTCACAGAGAAAGGTGAAGTTTTACCTTGGCTAGACTGGCTTTTACTGAAGGGGGATACTATCATAGTCGCTAGGTATGGAGTCAAATATAAAGGTGGCACTGGTAGAAGCGGTCAAGCAACGATGAAACTTAACTACAATGCACCATACAAGGTTGATAGCCAGTTTTCTGGGACATCAACCAACAACTTTATTACAGAGTCTATTGAATCCGCTAACAACGAAATAATGGCTATATTAGCGAGGTACATATAAAATGCCAGATGAAGACTACAAACATTTAAAAAGAGTAGAGAACACCCAAGATGCCACTCTTTCTAATCTGCTCTTAGAAAACTTCATAATGTTTTTTGATTGGGGTCTTGTTGATCTCGGTGGATTTTATAGCGTAGAAATTCCAGAAGTTGGACTTTATGGTGGAGATAAGCATAAGCTTAGAGCTGTTGATGATCCTAACTATAATGACGGTCAGGTTTGGGAGGGCTTTAGAAGTAACTGGGTCTGGGAGACAGGTGTGCAGAATCCAGAACAGCCTATACAAATATCTGGAGTCTTTCTGGGAAGCACATTCAGGGCGACTGGTAACGTAGAGCAACCTTTTCATATAAATTATCCAGACGGAAGGATTATTTTTGATAGCGCTATTTCAACAACTAGTGAAGTAAAACTAGAGTACTCCCACAAGTGGGTTAATGTCATTCCTGCAGAGGGTGTGCCTTGGTTTAGACAAATACAGCAGGGAGCTTCACGTTTAGACAATAGCACCTTTACGCAGTTTGGTTCTGGCGATTGGGCTCAACTCGGTCAGACTAGAGTTCAGTTACCTGCAATTGCTGTAGAGACTGTACCAAATAAGTCTTTCAATGGATACCAACTTGGCGGAGGTCAGTTTGTTAACTCAGACATGCTTTTCTATGTAATAGCTGAGACACACTGGGAGTGCAACAACCTTATAGATCAGGTATCATTCCAAAACGATAGGGCTATATGGTTGTTTGATACCAATAAGATCGCACTTTCTGGAGTATATCCTTTAAATTATAGGGGCGAGCTCAATGCAAATGCTTTGCCTAGCGGTCTATATCCTCAACTTGTAGATGAGGCACCAAATGCGTCAGACGCTTCTTATAACTTTAGATACAGGAAGTGCTACATAGGAGACGCAAGAGCTAGCCAAATAACCCAAATAGCTCCTAATCTTTATATGGCGACGGTAAGATTTGGCACGGAAGTTAAGGCAATCTAACCATCTTTCGCATTTTTTGTGTATATAATAGTAACCAAGCCAGAGACAGATACAATATATACGTGTATATTACAAGGAGATTTTAATCATGGCAAATAATAGAATTTTCTATGCCTGCCAAGCTGTAGCGATTGTGCCAACGGGTGTTACGCCCGCTGCTGCTCATATTGCTAAAGGTGTTCAATCCGTAGGGATTAACACTAACTTCAGCTTAGAACAGGCATTTGAACTGGGTCAAGTTGAAATATACGAAAACTCAGAAGAAATTGCCGAAGTAGAAGTCACTATTGAAAAATTGATTGACGGTAGAAAAGGCCTTTATTCTTTAGCTGTTGGGGCTAGTCCTGCGGCGGCTGGAGTTGTAGATGCATCAGCTGTTAAGTCAGATGTTTATTTAGCTATATATGACGACACTGCAAGTAGTGTTGCTTCAACTGCAGCTAAGAGTGTTGTTTGGTGTTCCGGAATGTACGTAAGTAGCTGTTCTTGGACTTATCCAGTAGATGGTAATGCCACTACGTCTATTACGTTGGTTGGTAATGACAAATATTGGAATAATGCTAGCGTTGCATCATCTGCCAAGAAAGCTTATATTGATGATACTGGTACTGGCGGCATGTGGGTCAATAACTTAGCTACAGCTATTGATGGTACTGATACTCCAGCTTCCGGTCTTCAAAGACGACATGCTGGTGTTAGGGTCGAAATTGACATGCAATCCCCCGCAGCTGCAGCTCTTTCTACTAACCTCCCTACGGAAGTTATTAGACAGGCTCCTGCTGCTTCAATCTCAGCAGCCGAAGCAAGTAAACAAAGCGCAGTTGATGCTCACCTCCAGAATATTAGCGTTAGTGCTGATTTTGGTCGTGAAAACATCTTAGAGTTGGGTCGATTTGGGCCTTACTATAAGTATGCAACGTTCCCATTTGAAATTACTTCTGAATTTGAAGTTATTGCAACTAGTGGTGACTTGATCAATGTTTCGGGCGATGCTCAAAACCTAACAGATCAGGTTATTACTATCGCTGATAATGCTGGAACATTTTTGAACCTTGGAACTAAGAATAAGTTAACTTCAGTATCATACTCTGGTGGAGACACTGGCGGTGGTAATGCAAGTATTACTTACTCTTACTCAACATTTAATGATTTGAAAGTAGTAGAATCTGCTACTGTGGATTCATAATTATTTTGATCGTGCGATAGTCGTACACTTTGGGACAAAGCGGCAAGCACAAAGCTGGGATATAAGGAAGGTGATATGGCGGACGCTCGTATCGAAAAATTATTATATAGAATCATAAGAGGTCGCATGAGTTTTAAAGCTCGTGACGGCCTCTTTTTATATATATACGAACCTGATTCTGAAATCATAGAACACTCACACGAAATATACGATGAGGCTTACGATGAGGCGTACAGACAGGGCTCATATGTCGAAGCAGAAATACTTCCCATTCTTATAGAATATGGATTTTGGAACCCTTTGGATGACAGAGAGGTTGAAAAAATTAAAAAAGACGTAGAGGAAACCAAGTATCAAGCTTTCAAAAACTTTTATAATAAAAAAGAACTTAGCAGGTTAAAAAGAAAAGCCATTGGTTTAGAAAAGAAATGGTCCAAAGCGATAGGTAAAAAGAGCTCTCTTAAACATCTAACCTGCGAAGGTGCGGCAGAGTTAGCTAGAACGCAATGGATAATCTCACAGACTGTAAAAACCAGAGATGGTCAGCTTTATGACTGGTCTTTACTTACAATACCAAAGGTATTAAATTATTATACTAAAAACGCTATAAGTCTAGAAGACACAAGAACCATAGCTAGGTGTGATGAATGGAAAGGAATGTGGACGTTGTTTAAGTCTGGAGGATGCAATCTATTTGGTAAACCGGCTATGGAAATAACAGCCCCACAAGCTAGACTTGTCGCTTACAGTAGAATGTATGATAATGTATTAGAGCATCCTGAACATCCCAACGAAAAAATTATAGAGGATGATATCGCTCTAGATGGATGGTTTGTAGCACAAAAGCGTAAAGCAAAGAAAGAAAGAAAAGAGAGAGAAATTGAATCCATGACCTCTAATGACAAGATTAAAAATTCTAACGAGATGTTTGTGATGGCTAGGACTCCAGAAGAGGCCGGAGAAATATTTGAAGTAAATGATCCTGTTGCTAGAGGAACTATTATACAAAGACAAAATAGAATTAAAGATACAGATGGAGAAGACTTAAAACATACAGCTATGCCTGATGTTAAGTTGGATATTCAAATGCAGAGACAGCAAGCAGTTGCTGATAGATTTAAAGGAGGAAGGTGATGAAAAATGGATGATTTTAATAGTTTGCTAAGACAGTCATTAGACTTGAAGGCAAAAAGAGAGGAGAGATATAAAGAAATTTCTAAAACGAGACTTTATGAAATCTCTAGAAAGAAAATACAAACTACTATGATTGGGGCTCTTGATACAATAGAGAAGAGTTTTGGTTTTCTTTGGGAAGCTGATGGGGAACTTACTCCAGAACAATCCCAACTAAAGAAAATATTTGAAGAAGCCAGATCTCAGATATTGGATCGGGGAAATGCTCAAATGAGAAACCTAAAAGCAGAGTTTGTTAACTACGATATTAATTGGAAAAAATACAGCTTAACACTACCAGTTGTTAATAAGAAAGAAGGAGAAGAAAATGGCTAAAGAAGAACAAGATAAAAGAGAAGGCCTTTTTACAGGACAGGATGCAGATGGAAATGATGTAACTGTTTATGTCAAAAAGCCCACAGTCAAGGAATACAGGGACTCACAAATTAGTTATAACAAAGCATTTAGATCGGCTTTAGATAGCGGAGCTGTGCTTAAGAAAAAGCTAAATGAGTACATGCGTGATCAAGGACTATGGGACGATGAAAAAGAGAGCGAAGAGCAAAAGCTTGTAGACCAAATGATGTCTCTTGAAAAAGTTCTTAAGTCAGGAGGTATCCCACTTAAGGATGCTAGAAAAACAGCTTTAGATCTTAGAAAGGTAAGAGGCAGATTTAGATCTCTTGTTGCAGAAAGAACCGTCTTAGACGCAAACACTGTTGAGGGTCAGGCAGATAATGCTAGGTTTAATGCTCTAGTTAGTCTCTGTATTCTAAAAGAGAATCAGTCAGGACCTTTCTTTGCTACTCAGGAAGATTATGATAAACGTGCTGCAGAACCGTTTGCTGCAGAAGCAGCATCTAAGCTTGCAGGATTGATATATGAGTTAGATCCTAATTATGACGATACTCTTGAAGAAAACAAGTTCTTGTCTACTTATAACTTTGCTAATGAAAATTATGAGTTAATTAATACTGACGGTCATCGAATTGCTTTAGATGAAGACGGTGTAACAGAAAGGCTAATCAACGAAGACGGCAGATATATTGCTTATAAAACTGATGAAGGATACAAAAATCAAGATCCTGAACAAGCTTATTTTGTTAACATTGATGGTGAAGAAGTTGACGAAGAAGGCACTGTTGCTGGCGCATTCAGTCCGTTTTTAGATGACAGCGGAAAGCCTGTAGATGTCCCTAGTAAAGAGGAAGCTTCGGAAGAAGAGGTTGAAGAAGTAGCAGAAAAACCTAAAAAAAGAGGTAGACCTAAAAAGACTGAAGAAATTACATAGTTTTTGTGTATATAACTTTGGACAGTCTTAAAAAGGGGTAGCAAAATACTAAGGTATCGTGCTGCCCCTATTTTTTTTATTGAAAGGTTGATAAATGGCAGGCAGATTTGTACTAACGGCACAAATGCAGTTGCAAGCACCTACGAATACCCGTCAGGTTATTACGCAGGTACGCCGTCAGCTTTCGCAAGCAAATATAACTATTAACCCAACAATAAATACTCAGGCATTAGCTAATGCGAATAAACAAGTTCAGAATGTTGCGAACTCAGCTAAATCAGCTAGTGCCAATTTAAAAACAGCTTCTAGATCAGCAACCAGCCTTGGTTCTGCTCTTGGCGCAGCAGCAAGAAGATTTGCGTCTATTACTATTGCTACTGGAGCTTTCTTGGCTTTGGCTAGAGGTATAACCGAGGCGTTTGGTAGAGCTGTAGATTTCGAGAAAGAACTGTTAAAGATAAGTCAGGTCACCGGCAAAACCATGTCGGGGATGAAGAGCCTAACTGGAGAGGTTAGTAAACTATCTACGAGTCTTGGTGTCTCTTCTAGCGAATTACTTAATGTAGCGAGGACACTTTCTCAGGCAGGTTTTTCTGCAAGCAAAACACAGAAGGCGTTAGCTATACTGGCTAGGACAGATCTGGGAGCAACCTTTGATAACTTGGCTGACACTACAGAAGGTGCGATTGCTATACTTAGGCAGTTTAGGAATGAGGCTAGGGCGACAGGTGGAGACCTAGCGTTTCTTGAAAAATCTTTGGATGCAATCAATACAGTTTCTAAGAACTTTGCTGTCGAATCTGCCGACTTGATTTCTGCGGTTCGTAGAACTGGGGGTGTGTTTGAAGCTGCCGGAGGTAAAATCAATGAGTTGATAGCCTTGTTCACTTCAGTGAGAGCCACGACCCGTGAAACTGCAGAGACTATCGCGACTGGGTTTAGAACTATCTTCACTCGTATACAAAGAACTGAGACTGTTGAACAGCTTAGAGAACTTGGTATAGAGCTTAGAAATGCAAAGGGTGAGTTTGTTGGTCCGCTTGAAGCAATTAAAAGGTTGCAAATAGGTCTTTCCGGTCTTTCGGCTACGGACTTTAGATTCCAAGAAGTTGTTGAACAGCTTGGTGGTTTTAGACAGGTCGGTAAAGTCATTCCATTATTAAAGCAGTTCGGCACAACACAAGAAGCTCTTGCCTTAGCTAATCTTTCATCTGGATCAACAGCTAGAGATGCCGCTACAGCACAACTAGGTTTGGGCAACGCCTTCGCAAAACTCAAAGAAGAGTTTGACAAAACAATACGTGATATTGCTGGCAGTGATACTTTCCAGACTTTAGCTAGAGGAGCTATTAGATTTGCAGAGGCTATACTAAATGTAGTAGATGCTCTAGAGCCCCTACTGCCTCTCATGACAGCTTTGGCGGCGTTTCAGCTAGGTAAGATTGCTGTTCCCGCAATTGGTAGATTTTCTGGACTTGCCGGCAAGAATCAGGGCGGCAAAATATATGGCTTTAATAGAGGAGGCTTAGTCCCCGGAAGTGGTAATAGAGACACTGTGCCAGCAATGCTTAGTCCGGGCGAGTTTGTAATTAAGAAAAGTAGTGTACAGTCTATCGGAGCTGAAAATCTTGCTAGAGCAAATAAGTACGCAAACGGTACGGCTGGAACAGGAGTGCCTGCAGTCGCCGCCGCATCAGCTATGTCGAAACAGAAGGGTGCTGCCACTAAGAAAGCAGTTAATATTCCTCCTCTAACAATGTCGCCTAAAGCTGGAGCTATTGGTGGGGCGGTGATGCTTCCGGTAGGAACCCTCACCACATATACTCACGGAGGCGGATTTGCAGGTAAAGGCGGTAACCAAATGGTTTTGGGTAATCAGCTTCCCGCCAACGTACAAAATACACTTGCACAGAAATATATGGGTGGAGATAGAAGCTTGCTTGCGAAGCAGCGTATTCCTTTTAATGTAGGCTCTGGATCTTATCCAATATCTGCACCTCAGCCACAAAAGTTAAGAGGAGGGAGATTCGCTAGCATCATTCAGGCCGCAGCTATGGATGCTATAAGTACTGGTGTTGCTAAAGCATCAACAACGATAGGATCGTCTGGACTGCTAGATCTTTTACCAGCTCTTAACGTGAATGAGAGCAAAATTGCTGCAGCAAGGACCTCATCCGCTTTAGATGACACGGCTGTAGAGTCAATGGAAGGTTTTATACAAGAAGGTGTTATTTCCGCAATGACCGGAGCCATTCCATCTAGAGGTAAGGCTAGCTTTGACCTCGGGTTTGGAGAGGTGTCACGCAACAGGCAAAGTCTTACCGCTCTTTATGGTGACAACATGTCTTTAGCTAAAGTTATGGAGGTAAAAAGGAGCAAAGCTGAGGCAGCTAGACCTACGGGGATTCCTAAGAAGTTAGGCAACTATATCGCACAAAATCCATCTCTAGCCTTTGCACAAGGTTTATTTAATGTAACAGGATTCAACAAAGGCGGTCAAGTAGACACTGTTCCTGCCATGTTAACTCCCGGCGAGTATGTAATAAATAAATCATCAGCCCAGTCTATAGGCTATGGCAATCTAAACAGAATGAACAAAAGCGGAGTCGCTCACTTTAATATGGGTGGCGGAGTAGGCCCTGCATCGGCTATGAGGGGAGGCCAATCATTTATGGGGGGCGGTGGAAATCAGGGCATGATGGGAAGTGCGACTTTAGGTCCATCTTTAACGGCGTTTGCTGGCCAGCTAAAAAGCGCTACGCCCATTCTTGCTCAAATGAAGTCTGGACTCACAATGGCTGGCACTACTGCAAAAAAACTTGGAGGTGGCGTACTTAGGACTTTGGGTCCGCTTGGTCTTATGGATGGAGCGTTCAACCTGAGCGGAAAAGCCTTCCAGCAGCTGGCGCAAAAGGGGCAGGTGACAGGCCAGCAGACGCAGGCAGCCGGAACTCAAATTCAAACCGCCGGAGGTAAGTACGCTGCATTTGCTCCTAAAGGTCCTGCCCCTACCGGAGTAGCTCCCACAGGTACAGCTCCTGTTCAAAACGCTAAAACTCAGAAAGCCGCCGGAGGAGGCATGGGCGGAATAGGCAATGCTGCTATGATGGCTACATTTATGGCTCCTATGGCGCTGGAAGCTACTAACCTTTCGGAGGCCACTAAAAAAGCCGCCAGTGGAGCACTTATGCTTGCTGGTGTACTAGGAATGATTATAGTTCCTATGATTGCACAAATGGAAGCTAAAATAGCTGAAACTGTAGCTACTGGAGCCAATACTTTAGCAACCGTGAAGAACACAATAGCGCAAACTATTGCTAACGCTCCAATGGCTGCGCTGGCTGTTGTTGTTATAGCTCTTATAGGCGTCTTTCAGTTCTTGTCGATGCAAGCCTCAGAAGCCGCAAAAGCTATGGCTGAATCTGCCGCAGAAGAATCAAAGAGAGTAATAGAAGGCGGAGGCAAGTTTGATAGAACTAGGGTTACAAATGAACTAGGAACTTTTGTAGACGAGTCAGCGGCTGCGGAAATGTATAGCTTAGGTAATGTCGCTAGTGTAGCCTTTAATCAACTTACAGGTTTCGGCCATGCGATAGATGCGGGAAAAGCTTTGATGGAGGGAGACTTCGCAGGAGCTCTCTATAGCACAGTAGCCGTATTTTCTCCCTTCGCAAGAGCTGTCAAGGGTGCTCAAGAGCAGTCAGAAAAATACAGGAAGATCATTGCGCAAAAGGAGGCTATCGAATCTTTTGTAGACGCGTCAGCAGAAACTGCCGAAACTTTAGGCAACTATAATGCAGCAATAAAAAAGAACGAGCAGCTGCAATTAAAAGGCATGAAAGCTGTTAATGCAAACATAAAAGCTACTAGTGATTTTGTTGGCGGACAGTCTAGGGCTGATAAAGCAATGGCAAAATATGAACAGAAACTTAAAGAGCTTGGCGATCAAAATATTTTTGAGGGCGAAGAGTTTGAAGCGGCTAGAGAGCAGCTTCAAAACTCTAGAGAAGAATTAGCAAAAGCAAACTTTGAAGCAGCTGCAAGGGTCAGAGAAGGCATATCAACTATGATTGAAAGTATGCGCGAATCTGGCAGATCTTTTGATGATATATTTGCAGACCCAAGATACAAAGCACAATTAGATCAATTGACCCAAACATTATCGAAGGGCTTTGAAAAAGAAATTCTTGCTTCAGGATCAGCTCGTGATGAAGCCATGTCTGGTGCTGGTTTTGGCAGCAGAAGCTTTGAAGATCTTTCAGCTGCAGAAAAAGAACTGGTAAAAACTAGAGAGAAAGCAATCGCAAAAGCCAAAGGTCAAGAACAAGCAGAGGAAGCTGCCGAGAACTTGGATAAAGCAAACAAAGAGGCTGCGGCGGCAGAAGAAGAGCGTATCCGCGAATTGAAGGCATTGAAGGCTGCCGAGTTAGAATTAGTGAGACTTGAAAGGGCGAGAACTCAAGCTATAAATAAAGCCAATCGCGGATTTGAGTTGGCAAGTGTAGCAATGGGTCAAATTGATAGTGCTGTCAAGGGCTTCTCTGGGTCTATACAGGATGCTAAAGTAAATGTTGGCGGTCTTATAGCAACCCTGAAAGATGGATTTAGCCCAGAAGCGTTTGCTGCAGCAAGAAGAATTAGTCCAGAAATAGCTGAGAGTATAAGATCAGGCTTAGCGAAGAACAAGAAATTAGAAGGCGCTTTGGATAGTTTGGTTGAGCAGTTCGCAGGAGAAAACCTAAGTAACACACAGAGGAAACAAGCGCTCAGCGATGCGGGCATAGATTTTACAAGCCTTTCAGATGCTATGCAAGAAAAACTCTTAAAGCTGTTTGATGATGGATTTGACTCCACAGATATTGCAGAAGCTACGGAGATATTAGGCGCCGAGGTAGGTCACCAAGTAAAGCTACTACAGAAATTAGCTAAAGCCCAAGGTGATTATGTCAATGTTCTTTCTGCTATTGGCGATGCCGTAAGGAAGAACAAGAAAGAGATAGTCGATGCGTACAAATTCGAGATTGATGTCAGACACAAAGGTATCAACAGAATACTAAAAGCTACTGGTCAAGAAATGACTGCGCGTATGGCTAGAGGAATGACCAATCAAAAAGCTGCCGCTGCAGCTGGAATGCGTGGCCCAGTAAATGTAGCTGGTCTTGCGGCCCGAGGTCAGGCAATGAATGCTCGGGTAAATCAAATACAGCAGGCCAGAAATGCTGCTGGCCCAGTAGTAGGAACAGCGGCCATAAAGCGTGACCAAGATATGGCCAACGCCCAAAAGTTATTACAAGACGAGATAACCAGAACTAAAGATGCGCTTAAGGTTTTGGCTGACAGGTCTGATGAAGCCGCAGCTGTTATGGAGGAGATAGACAAAGAAAAGGGCGCCCGAGAAGCAATGCAGGGAGCCATAAAGGACTTTACCTTTGCCACTAATGAACAGCGACAAGGAATGAACCAAGAGTTTATGGCCTTGCAAAAAGTGTTACAGACAGGAAACATAAATGCAATACCTGATAAGTTTAGAGCTGCCGTAGGTAAGCTTTTAGATCAGTTTAAAGATGTCCCAATATTTGGTGGCATGACTGGTGGTGATGTTTCTAAAAACCTTCAAATCAGACAGATGGAGCAACAGTTCCGAATGATGTCAGGCGGACAACAAGGTGTACCTCCCCAGCTAGTAAAAGCTATATTTGAAGCTACCACAAAGGAAGAAAAACTTATTAATGACCTTCGTCAAATAAACAAAGAGGAGCAGGACGCTGCTGCAGCACTTAGAAAGCTTGAGGAACAGGAAGCAAACATTCAAATAGAAGCTCTTACCTCCATGAAGACTGCTGCGGAAAATCTTTTGCAATGGCTAAAAGACAATACCGATACAGCAGTTGAGGAGGCTGATAATGCGGGCGGTGCCGCTAGAGGAGGTTTTGTTCCTGTTAGAGGCTTTGCTAAAGGAGGTAATGTATTCAAGCCAAGAGGCACAGACACAGTGCCAGCAATGTTAACGCCGGGTGAATTTGTTATTAGGAAAAGTGCTGTAGACAAAATTGGTGTAGGAGCTCTAAGTGCTTTAAATAACGGTAACGCTTCTACTGTATATGCAGCCGGCGGAGGATTCATAGAACAAGGTTTAACTAAATTACTTAAAGGCTCATTCGTGGCGAAAGGAGATCTTTTAAACAAAAAGCAAAAAAATGCAGCAGCAAAAGACCCCAACGTCAAGAACTTTCGTAAACTCTATGCGATGGCGTTACAGGGGGCGCAGGGAGCAATAGCGAAGCTTTTCCCCGATACAATCTGGGCTATTAAGGGCTTACAGGATTATGCTTCACGTTATGGCGCAGTAAGATCGAATACGAATAGTGAAGGAATAAATTTTGGAAGAGTCGTAGCTAAAGAGGGCCAACTAATGGCGATGGGCGGAGACGGGAATATTTACATGAACCCGGCGCTTGGGCAAAAACGCACATTTGTCGTACCATCAGATTTTTACAGGGCTATATTCGGAAAGCGTGGTAATCAAGACCCGTTTGCGGGCACACCATTCACCCACGAGGCTGTTAGAAAGGCAGGCGAAAATAGTGGACTATACAAGCGAAGAGTTTATCATACGGCTATCAAGGCTCGAAAGGACGATAACACCAAAGGTAAAATTGGGTCTACTGTGATCGCGTTTAATAACGCCCAAAGCGGGACAGAGGGGCTACTAAACGCCCTTTATAATCCTCAATTTTATGCAGACATGGTTGCACTCAGGGATGCTTTTGCGACAGGGTTTGGGCAAAGATTTCGAGGTACTAGTGACTTTGCCATGGCAAACTTTCGAGGCTTTGCCTCGGGTGGTTCTGTAGATTCTGTGCCAGCTATGTTGACTCCCGGAGAGTTTGTTATGAGTACTGCTGCTGTCAAAAAGCACGGCACTGGATTCATGAAACAGGTTAACAGGGGCAAGGTTCCCGGATTTGCTAGAGGCGGCTCTGTTGCTGGAGTTCAGTATAGGCAAAACGGCGGAGGTATCTTCGGCGGTAGAAACGCACTGATGGAGGCTTTAGATAATGTTTCTCAAGCTATGTCAGCCTTTAATACTGTAGCTAATGCGCTACAGGATATAGCAACACAGTTTGGAAACATGCAGATAACACACAATGTAAATGTTAGCGGAAGTTTAGCGATACCCGGATTTACTCAGGAGGCAATTAACAAGCTGGTTAATATTATCGGAGATTCGGTCGCTTCAAGCACGGCAACCAAGATAGACAATGCAATCACAATGTGGCAGCGAGAACAGGATGGCAGAGTAGCATAATGAGTTGTAAACCTAACCAAAACACATCCCTATTCATACAAAATGATGAGACAGGGACTAATGGTGTTTCGCAGAGAAATTCTGAGATGGACTTATTTTTACAAGGTCCCGGCGGAATAGAATGCTTTACTAACTTTAATGATAGAATAACCTCTATAAACAGAGGCAGAACGCCTCTCTCCGCCTTTACGAGCAGTCCTTATCGTGACAATGCCCCCTCTATATTCGGAGATTTTTCTGACGATACATGCAGCAAATTTCCCAGTGACATAAAGATACTCGACGACATTGCTATAGTCTCCTATAAAGACCATAGCCAAAAAGTTTTTCTGGCGAATAGATCTCTGGATAATACAGAAAAGTTTTTTATAATTAAGAAAACATACACTGTTGGATATGAGTCTACCACAACTGAATACGAACTCCAGACAGGATTAGTATTTATGAATGTCGGAGCTTCTAATGATGATATTTCTAATTTTGTGAATTCTAATGCGGGTAAAGATTCTCGTATAGATTTTACTCTAGTAGATGGCGATTCCTCCACAACTTCAGTTTTATCAAAAACATCTTATTCGGTTGACACTGATGTTAGTAAAGTGGCAGTCAAAAAAGATAGTTATATTACAGATTCATTAGGATATAATCCTAGCATGGATATTATATTCTTTCCTACGACGACATCTATAGCAAAAATTGAAGGTAGTAATTACAAAGGTCTGGCTGTTAACTTTTCACCCACTTCCGCCAACCTCACTTCTTTTGCTAATCAAGGAGAAACTATATTTTCTTTTGTAAATCCTAGCGATTCTTCACAAAATATTAGTTTTATTAAAGTATTGTTTGACGTATCTAGTAGTTCGTTTTTTAGTAAAACAGGAGTACATAATAGATGTGGCAGAGTAGATATATATGAAAGACGTAAGGGTTCTGTTACTGCGGTCGATGGAAATAAAATAACTTTATCTGGGCCAAGCGGTGATGGCACATATGATACAAAGCTACTTCAAGATGGAGATATAATTAAAATATCTGGCGCAGTAAATACTAATAACACTGTCGCTACCAATCATCCAGCCAACGGTATCAAGTATGTAAAAAGAATTAGTGATACTCAATACTTTGTGTTTGATGATGAAAGGATGTATGAACCTACAGACACGTCTTCTCTTAGAAGTGTGTCCGGTGTAACATGGACTCATTATGGCTCAACCCAAGACCTTACTGGTTCTTGGCGCTACTACACGACTCTCTTTTCTCCGAATGGATTGAACGGTCAGTCGGTTTTTAAAGATGATATGCTTATTCCAACCGATCACACCTTTTCTGCTCCTACATCTGAAACTGTAGTAGATTATGACGGCACTTCTGTTGTTGCTGATAAATATAGATTTGGACAGTCTGTAGATATAGTCCGACAGTCCGATCAAGATTTTTACTGGCTGGCCATCAGCGAAGTTGGTGCGCCTTATTCCTGTCTAGAGGGTATTGATTACTATGGCAATAAAAGAAAGGCTAGTCCTGTCATAGTAGATGAGAGAGCTGATGTGGGCGATTCAAGCACTTTGTTTAGATCCTATGAAAACGAAGGCGGATTCAAATTTGTAGAGCCCGATAGCAAGCCCTTTGGCAAAGTGTTTTTATACAAGCTTAGCACAACAAATGATTTTTTGAGTGACATATCAACGCCAGATCAAATAGACGCATCAACTACCAATCCTTACGTCAATACTGCACCATTTCAAGACTCTGGTGTTACAATGGATGTCTTCACAGACTATAGAAATTTGTATTGGTATAGAGCAGCTGTGGCAAATGCTATTGCTGATAATACATCTGGAGTTTTTTCTACGGTTGAAAACTCGAATAAAAGTCTTGAGGAAGCCTTTGAAAATGATGAGTTTTTCTTGAAGACTGATGGTAGCAAAAGAGCTTCCTTTAAGAGGAGATGGGACTCTGAATTCTATAGAGAGAATATAGTAAAATATGTAAAAGACAACACGCTCCCATACTTTCAGAAAAAAGATGCTATTTCATTTAGGTGGCTTACAGACGGCTATAAATTTGCGGATGGCTTTGGCTATAGCATAGCACTTAAAGAAAACCATTTACCAAACCTTACTGGCTCAGAATTAAAGCCTATAGTCGCAATTGCTAATAGGACATTTCCCCACATAGCATCAGTCAGTCAGTCTGCAGATAGTCAGCTAGAGGAACTAAAAAATAAGATAGACTCAGCGACAGATGCTGGATATGACGATAGAGATTCGCTTGATTTCTATGAAAGAAACACTAAGACAAATCAGTTCATAATGGACTTTTGTACTGATGGAACCAACTCAGACAATCTTGGTAATAAATTTAGATGTGGATCTATATATGTATATAATCCAAACCAAGAATACAATTCTAAGTTTTTGGATCACACAACTAGATTGCGAGAAAAGGTTGTTGAGCAAAACTATTTCAATGCCTCTAATGACCTCTCCACAAGATACAGAAACATGGTAGGATGGTATGGCAAGCCTTTCTCTATGCAGTATGTAGATGGTAAGATTATTGCCGGAACAGATGGCGATGGGATAAAAGTATTTTTTGAGGGTGACAACACAACCTTATATAAAAGCTCCTCTACTTTAAGTGGAAGCGAGTTTGACACATTTAATTTAGATATTCAAATAGAATCTGGCTCAGAAGAATATCAAAATTTTACAGCGGCACAAAAGCTAGAGAATGATGATTACAACATATACAATGTGAATAGCAATCTTTACTCTGATCCTATGCAATTCTGGGAATTTTCAAAAGTACACGATGGCAATTCTCAAAGTGTTTACTATCCCTCATCTTCGGGCACTTCTTATAACTCTCCATCGTTTCAAGAAGCTCAAGGTTTTGCCGATACATCTGTAACTTTCTTTAGACTGTATCCCGGCTTAGGTAACATGTATAGTGTTAACGCAGGAAATAACTTTGCAACTGTCAATAGTTCAGACATTGAAGACGATAACATATTATTAAGAACTCCTTTTGGTCACAACTTTAGATCAGACGGACATATTTTAGCAACAAATGGAACGTCCTACAATAGTGAGTTTGATGTATCTGTAGATGTTTTGGCTCAGAGACTATATCTTTATGAGATTAGCGACTCATTAAAAAGCGTCAATCTATTTCAGAAGATTACGCCCGCCATTAATAGCCCAGACAGTCGCTCAGATCGAGGGACTGCTTCAGACTTAAGTTACATAAAGTATTTTAGAGAAGGCACGCTAACGTTTTCTGAGAATTGCGACCATAGTCTTTCTATCGCATATCTTATGGATGATATGTTTGATGTCTTAGATGGAAAAATAGTTTTGAAGACACCTATTGGGCATGCTGTATTTTCTGACTCAGGCAGGAGTAAAAGAATAGACTTCCAGAATGTAGGCAAAACTTACTTTTCATCACCGTATTTTAGCTTCACAGAAAAGTTCGATTCAAAAAAACCTTACAATTTAAACAATATGTTCTCTTACAGGGATGGCGCAGGAGTCTCATCTGCTGATAATATATTTGATGTTTGTGAAGATCATAAAGGTTTATGTTTAGTATATAATATTGATAATGTTTCGGATGAAGAACAGATCATAAGAAAGTTAGTCGGCGCTGAATTCACTGTCGATATAGGTAATAATATTTGCTTGCAGGCTGGTGTCGATATAGGCGCAGATGCAGTATTCCCTGTGATGACACTTTACAATGAAGACCCAAGAAAAACCATAACACAGAAGGGTCATCTGTCCGGAATAAATTTGAAGTACGGAGCAAAAACTGCGACAAGAGCTCCCCTTTATACTGATGGTATGCAGGATAGTTATGACGTAGCAAGAGAGGGTACATTCCAGCAGAAGTCTCTTGCTTTAGGCGAAGCTATACTTGAATGGAGAGGCACATACTCCTTCACGACAGCGGAACTATTTAGATTTATAAGATCGGGAAGTGTGTTAAAAAACAGTTCTGACGACAGAACATTTAGATATAATGATGGAAACGGTAGAGCTACTCTGGCAGGAGAGATAAACACTTACACATTGAACTTTGACGATGAGAACAAACCTAGCTTTAATTCGGAAGCATCAATAGAAGACAGCCTTATTGTTGGTCTTGTCAATCAAAATATTTCCATAGATCCAGACCAATACCGACAAAAATGGACATCCGACATGAGACAGCAAGAGTTAGATTTTGTTCCTTACAGCAAGCCTTATGATGCGGTTGCAAACCAGCATTCATTTGTAAGCGATGTTAGGGTTATTTCTGCTAAGCTATCTTACCGTGATTATGATCTTGGAGTCATAAGAAGATTTCATTGTTCAGCATATGAGGACACTTTGAACAGAAGACTTGACTGCACCAGCTCTGAAGATACGCCGTCAGGAGAAGCTCCGGGAATTATAAGAATAGGCTCTTCAAAATCGGCTGCGTATTTTGATAAAGAAAACACTATTAGTCGTGGAACTAGCAGTGATTCTATTCAGGTTTTGTACTATAACTCAGATGGTGACTACAACGGCCTTGTAAATCATGGTCTCACAGGTAGTGGTGGCTTAGATAGGTATGGAAATTTTGATGTACAGAAACCAGAGATATTACCATTGTTTATACGATCTTATCCAACAGTTAGTTCGGAGGATGAATAATGAGTAAAGGAACTTTATTCCTAACTGGCTCTGTGCCAGCTAGCGGAGATACTATAGCATATGTAAAGGGGATAGCCTCCTCTGTTGGCGACATGCCATTGAAGATAGGAGCTACTAGGTCTTCGACGTTTAGAACATTGAGCGTACCTGAAGTTCTTGGTTTTAGATGCGATGGTATGGGCCTTTTCACACCTACACCGCTTGGTAGTAGAGTTAACTCTGCTCTTGATCTTCAGTTTGCTGGAGGCTCTGGCGTCACTCAAGGCATCGACTTGAATATAGGAAATGTCTCTGCTACAGGCGCGCTAAACTTAGCTATTGGACAGCCTGCACCTGATAACGCTAATATGAACATTGCTTTTTCTGGTGTTCATGGCGCGGTAAACAGTATACCTTGTGCTGAAGGTAATTTACGCACTTTCGGAGCTAACATATTAAATAATAATATGACGCTACATATAAACCGAAACTCTGCGACTGGTGCGCCTCCCTTATACATGGGTTCACCAGATCCTGTAAATGCAGACATGCCTCTTGTTTTGAACACGGAGTTTTTCGGTAGTGGAATTGATTTAGACCAGCACGGGCACGCTCTCGCTTCCTCCAACACGACTCTATTCCTTAACGATAGGAATATGAGTGAAGACCTTGATCTATTTATGCAAGCTCCTGAGCCAGCAGTTGCCGACACTACACTGTACGCTTCTGGAAGCATAGCGCCTTCCGCAAATTCCTTAAGTAACAACTTTTCACATCAGTCGTTGCCATCTCTTTCAACTGCTCCATTTGACACCAGTACAAGTGCAGAGGCTGTAATATCGCCAACAAACTCTAACTCGATATCCAGAAATAAACTTCTTGAAAGCAGCATGGATTATGGATATAGAAGAATTTCTAGCATTGGTTCTACCATAGCTCAATACAGTGGTTTTTACGCTGACAGCTTCTATGAGAATGAGACAAGTAGAACATCTATTGACTCTAACGGCACTTATTTAGCAATAGGATCAAACACTAGTGTGCTATCTACGCAGTATGCTTTGCAAATATTCGAGGTAGTAAACTCCTCTTCCGTCAAACTGAAATATACATACGACAATTTTCTAGAGGAACTCAAGGCTGCTGGCGTAATAAATAGTGACGAGAATTTTATAAAGATATTTTATAAAGATGTCAAGATTTCGCCCGCTCATAAAATTGCTGTTTCAATACGGGTTGAAGTATCTTCTTCTTATAAAGATATTGTTTGTATATTAGAGCCTTCTACAATAACTACATCTACTGTAAGCTCAGATATAACAGATATATGCGCTTTAAATCCGATTGTAACTAAGGAAATTATTACATCTTCTGTTGATGGATGGAAGCTAACTAAAGCCGTGTCATCTAAAAGCTGGACGGCTGACACTCGTTTAGATGAAAAATTAAATATCATTATGGGCACATCAGTCGCTTGGAATGGGGAAGACTTGTACTTTGATAAGCAGAGTAATAGATATGCCTCAGTTAAAGTAATGCTGGCTTCTGACTCATATTCTGGCTACACCACTGCCTTTTCTTTTAGTGACACTTCAGACGGCACAGGATACTACGATAACAGATACAACTTGCCAGAAGGCACAAAGGTTGGATTTGGCAGTAGAATAATCGTTTCCGGAGACCTCGCGTTTGTCTCGGCTCCACTTATGGACAACTACGTTGCGAATAATACTTTGTCAGCCACAAACGCTTCTTCGCCAAACGGTGCAGTTTATATATTCAAAAACGATGGAGGCTGGTCAAATACTGATTCGGTGTATGCGGGAGGATTCACTTCTACCAATATTGCCGGCGAAGGATCTTGCGGATATGAGCCCAAACTGTTTGGATATGATATAGACTATGATTCTGTTAGTGAGTTCCTGTCTGTGGGAGAACCTGTATCTAAAAAAGCTTATCAGTTTGTTGTTGACTCTGATGGCACTCCAAGACTGGACAAATCTTACACATCTACCAGTAATAGGTTTGGTTCATTCGTGAGTTCGTCTTCAAGTAGCCTGTTTACAAATACAGCATCTGAAGTTCAAGACCCAAGAAACTCTAGCAGCACTAGCTACTCTTCTAGTAATATAAGTTCGGAAATAGAACAATACATAGCCGGAGAAAAGGTGTCCAGCTCTACAGAGACAATAACTATGTGTAAAAAGTTTGACCTTCTCGGCTCTGCTGTTCTTCTGGTAGGAAGAGACTTCTCAGCTACGTATGCTTTAGGTAAGAAGGTAACGATCCAGAAAATTTCATTGATGAATCTTTCCGATCTCAGTGGAACACTTATGCTTCAAGGCCCTCTACAATCAACAGGCATAGTAGACTTGTCTATGCAGACATTTGGTACAGCCAATAACGATATGAGCGTTACGTTCGCAGCATATGGTGTAACGGGTGCTACAACATTGTATATGGCATCTCCCGGAGGCTCTACTGGAATAATACCATTACACATGAGGGCGAGCACAGAGCTAGACTTCCCATTATTCATAACTGCTGAAAGAAGACCCTCTAGCGGAATTCTAACCACATATATGTCTGGCCCATCCGGACTAACTGGAGCTATGAATTTGATGGCTGAGCCTCACGCGGCAGCTACTAAACAAGCGGACCTTTCTTTGCTTGGCGCTGTGGGCAACTCAGAACAGCTTGGGTTCGATTTGTTCTTGCCGCAAGTAGACATATTTGATGCCTCTGGCCAACAGAATCTACAGATTGCAAATGCGATAGGCCCCGGAACAGGAAACATAACTGGACTTAGGTCACTTTATCTTGGAGCTGGAGACTTTGGTCCTGCTAGTGGAATAACCACCGCTGTAATGAAAGGGCCTGAATTTCTGGTAGGGTCTGGCGACATGGACATTCTACTTAGAGTTGATGAGCCTAGCGGTACAGACGCTAAAGCTAATGACTTAATGTTGCAGAACACGCAAACTTCAATACCAAGAGATTCTCTTGTTGGCGGTATAATC
>CEQU01028864.1_pt1 | contig 33826 bp, 51 predicted proteins | sample 531031 | NCBI WGS metagenome assembly CEQU01 (sample SAMEA2621216, study PRJEB7988) | marine metagenome | isolation source: saline water (ENVO:00002010), including
CAATATTGCTTTATCATATCAATTGCTGCTGAGGGTCTAGTTATGCCAACAAGAAGAAACATTAAAATCACTGACATAGCCGGCTTAATGGCTGAAGAGATTGAATTTATTGTAAAAACGGTTACGACTGAAATCATACAGGAGGTTAAAGATGCCACCCCAGTTGATAAAGGAGGTTTGCGCAATGCTTGGGAAATGAAAATAGAAAAATACACAGGAGAGGTTACTAATAATATTGAATATGCTGAACCTGTATTATATGGCAAAAATTTACCTGAAAGCTGGGGTGGCCAATATAGAACACGTGTTAACACTATCCCAGGGTTTCCTGACTTAATTCTCAAGGAAAAACGTACTAAACGAATTCCACAACTTATAAGACATTTTCGGAGGCGTAACTAATGGCGGCTGCTGATTTAAACGCAATTAGGGCGACTGTCGAAGGACGTTTAGCAACAGAGTTGGCCAGCAGTCCTGTTATTCCAGTCGTTTTTCATAATATGGCATATGAGCCAACCCCTAGTTCCTCATGGGTGCAATGTTTAACAACCTTTGGAGATAGTGAATTTTTAAGCCATGGTTCGACAACTAATTCTCAAAACAGAATTATTGGCTTGCTTGTGATTAACATTTTTTCAGCCAAGGGTGTTGGCCCTGGCGCAAATTTGACTATTGGTAAACGGGTGCGAGACTTATACAATAGAGTGATCGCGTCAGGGGTTTTCTTTGACGCTCCCACTGGCCCGCAAGCATTGGCTACGCCGTCGCCTGAGGGTTATTTCCAATCCCAGGTCCGTGTGACCTTTGAATTCATTGAGGATCTTTAACCCATGGCAACACTAAGAGGAGAACAAGGCGCAGTCCAATTTGAGACTGGCGGCGGATCGTTGGCAACTGTGGTTGGCACCCGCAGCTGGTCAATCACAATTGATAAAGAAACTTACGAGGTTACCAAGCATGGCGACACCTTCAGAAATTATGTTGGTGGTCTAATTTCAGGCAGTGGCACGGTTGAGCTTATCTATGATCCTGATGCAACTGGCCAAGCCGGTTTGATTGAGGATATTGTAAAAGCCAATGATGCCGCTGATGCTTCTTTTGAATTGTTTACTACTGGCACCAGCGCCGGCACTGATTCACTTTCATTTGGCGCAATTATCACCAATATGGAAATTTCCGCTACTGTCGGGGAATTGAACGTAGCCTCTTGCAATTTCCAAACTTGCGGAACAATTACGTCCAACCTGCAGTAAGTAACGTATAATTTAAAAGATTAGCAACCCATTTAATGGCAGCATCACAACGACCAGTTGACTTGTTGGTTGAGGCGTTTGACCTTAACCAACGTCGTAAGTTTGTGTTGAAAAACGAAGAAGGCGGCAAAGTGCTTGATTTGTATTTCACACCGATCACAAGGGCTGATCGCAAAAAAGCTCAATCTTATGTCTCAAATGACGAAGCGCTAGATATAAGCACTCAAATTTTGTGCTTAAAAGCAGAGTTAGAGGATGGCACCAAAGCTTTTGCGTCCGCTGATAGTATTAAGCTGCAAAAAAGATTGCCTGAAAAGGTATTGAATGAACTTGAACTCTTTTTATTTGAAATAGGTGATATATCAGAAACTAGCTTAGATGAAGCAAAAAACGATTAAGGCAGGATAAATGGACTTTATTCGAATTCTATTTAGCCTGCGAGTTAAGCATGACAGTCAGTCGATTGCGACAAGAGCTTACAGATAAAGAGCTTTTATATTTTGCGGCATATTTTGAAATAAAACAGGAGGAGGAGGAAAAAGCAATGGATCACGCAAAGGCAAAGCGGCGGTAAGATAAGGCAAAAGCGGCGATGTCATGGCAACCTCTAACGTCAAATTAATCGTTGACGCGGCGTCCGCCACAAAGGCATTGACGAAAGTCAATAGTGAGACACAAAAGCTAGGGAAAACAGTTAAAGATTTAAACGGTAGATTGCATGATTCAAAAGGTCGATTTGTCGCTATGGGCAAAGAAGCCACCAGGGCGAAAAAAGGGGTTCAAGGGTTTGGTGGTGCATTAAAACAGCTTATTGCAGCGGCAGCAGCGTTTCAGGCTTTAAAATTTATTGTTGTAAAGACGGCTGAGTTAGAAACTCAAACCCGCAGTTTAACAGTTTTAACAGGTAGTCTTGAAACTGCAAAAAATGTTATTCAAGAGCTACAAGAATTTGGTTCAGTAACGCCGTTTACAAGCACTGAGCTAATTGAAACCGCAAAACGCTTAAAAGCTTTTGGCGTTGAGACAAACAAAATTGTTGAAACGACAAAGCGATTAGGTGATATAGCTGGAGCGACTGGTTCAGATTTGACGGGCATTGCCACAGCATATGGGCAAATCCAGGCAAAAGGCAGATTGCAAGGCGAGGAGCTTTTGCAATTGCAAGAAAGGGGAATTAATTTACAAGGTGAATTGCAAGATATGTACAAAATGACCGGCGAAGAATTTAGAAAAGCATTAGAGGGCGGTAAATTCTCAGCAAAAGCGGTTGAGGTGGCTTTAAACAATTTAACTAGCACTGGCGGAACTTATGCAAATGGCGCCATAGCGCAATCTGACACTTTGGCGGGCAAATTCAGTACATTAACGGATAATATTACGCGCTTAGCTCAAATTATTGGCAACGTGTTAAAGCCTGTAATTTCAGATATTTTAGATCTTGCTAATGCTGCTTTAAATGAAATCCGGGCAATGATGGAGGGCGCAAGCATGGCGCAAAAACTTGGTCTTAACCAAAAACAATTAAATGCTGTCGATGCTGAGGCTTACAAAAGAGCAAGTCAAATTGCGGATTTGAGGGGATATGGCCCATTAGATTCAATTAAACAAGCTTTACTTCAGCAGCAAATTGCACAAGATATTTTGAAATTGCAAGGCTATGAATCAGGGTTATTACAACTTCCAGCAGATAAACCAAAAACATCTAGTCTTGCAACTGAAGTGCCGGAATTATTGGGCAAAACCTCTAGCGGAACTGGCGGCACTACTGCAAAAATAAAAGAGCAAAAAGACATTACGGCTGAGATGCTTCAATTAAATTACGATATAAATGCAGCAAAAATCGACGGGTTAGAACATGTTAAAATTGCAAAAAGCTTAGAATTAGACATTTTAAAAATTCAAGAGAAAGCCTTACCTGCAAACAAAGAAGCTGCTGCAATTGACAATGCAAGAACAGCACGCCTTATGGAATTTCAGAAACTATTGTCTCCTATTATTGATGGCGCCGTTGAGTTACAAGAAGCAGCGAGAGATGCAGGCGAAGCATTTGCGCAACTGTATATTGATGCTGACGATGCAAAAATAAAAGAATTAGGCGAAAAAATGAACACTCTTTATGCAAGCATTGGTCAAACAATTCAAACCGGCATTGTGGATTCATTGACAGCCGCAGTTGACGGCACTAAAGAGCTTGCTGATGTGGCCTCAGACACTTTACGGCAAGTTGCAAATATTTTGCTTCAATTTGGTGTAAGCACTGCATTAGGTGCAATCCCAGGCTTAGACAAATTTTTTCCTGGGAGGGCAAAGGGGGGCAGCGTGATGGGCGGCAAATCTTATTTGGTTGGTGAAAAAGGGCCTGAGTTGTTTACGCCAGGTCGTTCAGGTAGCATTGCGCCATCAGGCAGTTTTAACGGCTCTAACATGACCATAAACGTTGATGCATCTGGTTCTAGCGTGCAAGGCGACCAGCCCAGCGCAAAGGCGCTAGGCGCGGCCATTGGTGCTGCTGTGCAATCTGAGCTTGTCAAACAAAAAAGACCCGGAGGACTTTTAAGCTAATGGCAACTTTCCCGTCAATCACACCAACCTATGGCATTGTGAAAGCGAGCAGGCCTAATGTAAGGGGAATCAGATTTGGTTCCGGCTATGAGCAACGCATTCAATTTGGGATAAACCAAAATCCAAAGGTTTATCAGTTAACGTTTGAAGTTTCAGAAACAGATTCTGACACCATTGAAACATTTTTAGACGCTAGAGCCGCTGTGGAAAGCTTTACATTTACGCCGCCCGGCGAAAGCTCTAGCAGTAAATTCGTATGCAGAGAATGGAGCAAAACTATCCCATATTTAAACAGGGCAACGGTTAACGCTACATTTGAACAAGTATTTGAACCTTAAATAATGGCTTTTCCGCATTCGTTACATGCATGGCAGGCTAGCCGCACTTATAAGGTTGGCGAGGTTGTTCGCGCAAGTAGAGGAGAGCACCACACTCTTGCCTTTAAATGCATTGTTGCAGGCTTGTCAGGCAGTAGTGAGCCGGAGTTTCCGCGTCAAATTACATCAACTGCAATTGACAATACAATCACTTGGGAGGCATTTGAGCCTTTAGCAGAGCAACTCCAAGCACTTGCTCCAACTGCTGTTATTGATTTGTTTGAAATAAAGCTAACAAAAGACGTTAACGGTTTGGCTGACACTTTGCGTTATCACCCTGGCACAAATGGCTTAATCTCAACAATTGTGTTTGACGGTAAATCTTACCCTGCTGTTCCTGTTGAGGCCGATGGCTTTAGCGCGTCATCTAAAGGAACGTTGCCCCGGCCAACTATTAAAATAGCAAATACCAACAACGCGATTAGCGCACTTTTGTTATCAAGTGATCCTAGTGACGGCGAAAAAGTTAATATTTTAAACGCTAGGGTTAGACGCATTCGGACTTTTGCAAAATTTTTGGACATTTCAAATTTTAACCAAAACCAGCTTTCGCAAACCGAAGGAGACGATGACGTTATAACGCAGGGGGGTGATAATATAATTTACCAAACGTTTAATGACACCGCCGATCCTGATGCAAAAATTGTTGAAACATGGTATATCGATAGGATTGCATCCGAAAATTTGCAATTTGTGGAGTTTGAATTAACTGCAAAGCTAGACTTGACTAACTTGCAATTACCTAGACGAACCGTCACTGAATTTTGCCAATGGGAGTATAGGAGCCGAGAATGCACATATAATGGAGATAGGTGTTTTACTATTAATGACACATTGTTAACAAGTGGTACATTAAGCGAAAAAAAGAAAAATGATGTTTGCGGCAAAAGGTTAAGCAGTTGTGAGGCAAGGTTCCCTAAAGGTAGCTCAAAAAATCATGACGCCTTGCCATTCGGAGGTTTTCCAGGTGCACGGCTTCAAATCTGAGGCTGAATGGCACGCCAATAAAACGCTGCCTAATGAATGTTGCGGTCTTGTTGTTAATGGCAGTTATTGGCCTTGTCGCAATATTGCCGATAATCCTACAGAGGCATTTGCAATAAATCCTTATGATTATGCAATGGCTATGAATAGCGGAAATATTCAAGCCGTTGTTCATTCGCACCCTAAAGGCGGCGCGCCTAGCAAAAATGATCAAAAAGCTTGTAAGTACACTAATATTCCGTGGTATATTTATGACGTGCTGAATCAAAAATGGTTTACTATCAATCCTTAACTGGAAAACAATGGAAATATGGGCAGCAAGATTGCTATACCATTGTGCGAGATTATTATAAATTGTTGGGAATTAGCCTGCCGGATTTTCCAAGACCTGACGACTTAAATCTATGTAAAAGTGTTTTTATGAGACACGCAAGGGAGCTTGGCTTTCAACGAATTAATTTTAACTGTCGCCGGCAACACGATGTTTTAATTATGAATTTAGGCACAGCATCGCCCATGCATGGAGCAATTTATTTAAAAGGTGACCGGCTTTTGCATCAGCGGATGAGCAGTCTTAGTGCTGTAGAGCCTTTGGGACGTTATTATAGAAGTAGTGTAGTTGCCGTTTATCGCTATGCAACGGGTTTTGCTGGCCGGTGATCTGGGCGAAAAGTATGGAGCAGAGCATTTATATTGTGGTCTGAGAACACCTGCTGATGCGATAAAATTACTTTGCGTAAATTATCCTGCATTTAAAAAGGAATTAGTCACGGCTCATTTAAACGGTGTTGGCTATAAAGTTATACAAGGTGGGGCCTCTATGAATTATGAGGAAATGTTCCTGCCTATTGGCAGCAAGACATTAACGGTTGTTCCGGTCATTATGGGCAGTGGCAGCGATGCCGGAACAATCGCTATAGGGGTTGCTTTGGTTGCGGGTGCTATTATCCTCGGCCCGGCTACCGGTGGATTTGCTGGGTTAGGTTTGGGATTAGCAGGTGGGGGTGCAGGAATTATTGGTGGGGTTGCTGCAACAGCTGCTGGTTCAATCGGCGCAGGCTTAGTTTTGGCAGGCACTGCAAATTTAATATCACCACAACCCGAAACCCCCCGCTTGTCTGGTTCTAATCGAATGAACAGCACTAATGCGCGAGGCACTGGCCCTCAAAGCGTTCAACGCGGTGCATCTGGGCAACAGTCATATGCATTTCAAGGCCCTGCAAATACTGTTGGCACGGGTGCGACAATTCCTGTTGTATATGGAAAAGTCATTATCGGCGGACATTTGTTAGCTGTAAATCTTGAAATTAGCGATGAGTCTGATCCTCTTTTAAAATCTATCAAGCCAATTAGTCGAAAAACAATTAGGATTAATGGCGAAAGACCAGAGAGAGAGCTTAATTCAGCTGGCGGTCTTGAAACTGCTACGATCGGCAGAAATAAACAAATTCGTGACACTAGCAGTAATAGGCGTGAAAAGGTTGACTTCGTTTTTTCTAACCCAACAGACAACATAGGGGAAACCAAAGACAATAACGGGTTGGCTTATGTCTCAGCCGATGTTAACGCTTTAGATGTTATTTTTGAAGTTGATAGACCTTTTTATAGTCATGTCGGCGACACAACAACTACAAAAATCGATGGATTTATCACTTATGAAATTGAAATTAGCGTTGATCAAAGCGGTGTGGATCCTATAGTCGGCAGAGCTTCCGCAACTTTGCAGGGTTTATTTCATGCAACGGATAACTTTCCTTACAGATATGGGCATAGGTTAGAAATACCAGAAAGCATTGACGATGCTACGAGAGTCAAATTACAAGTTAAAATTACTGATGCAGACGTCCGCGAACAAGCCCGCCTTAAAGTAATCGGTTATGGTTACAATATTTTAAAGGGTTGACATGGCTTTAAATTCAAAAACTGTTATTAAGCTTGTTGACCTAATTTGCGAGGGTCCAATTGAGGGCATTGTCGGAAAGCGGGATGGCGTTTTTTTAAACGAAACACCTGCAACTAGCAAAGATCTGCGAAAGGTTGATTTTGAAGAACGGCTTGGGACTTTACGCCAACCAATGCTTAGCGATCGCAGCGGTTTTGCCACAACAACAACATCAATTATAAATGTTGAGCAACAAGTTGGCGAAAATTACAGCGAAACACCAGATGCCAATAATGTTGTTAATCCTGATGATCGCAAATATGGCGTTGGCAAGGTAATTCAACAGGTAAACGATCCTGAAGCTGATTATGTGCAATTGATTTTTACAATACCGCGATTATTTAGCACTGCCGTTGAAGGCTTAGCCCGTGGTCAATTGTTTCCCGCAAAAATTAGACTAGAAATTAAAATTGCTGAAGAGGGGCAAGGTTTTGTTGATGTTAGTGATAATTTGGAAAGTCAAATTATTGAAGGGATTGCAACGTCTGCCTATCAATTCAAGACAAGTCCGATCGATCTTGAGTGTGAGTTAGGCGGCAAACGCCCCCCTTGGCGAATTAAAGTTAAAAAATTAAATTTCAGATCTGTAACTGGTGATCGAGAAGATGCTTTTGAAATTAAGACATCTGATCTTGTAGAGCTACCGTCAACAACCCCATTAGCAGACGGGAGAGCTGATACAATTGTTTGGAATTCAATTATTGTTGGTAAGTATGTAAAAACTAATTATTCAGGAACCGCCATTGCTGCGCTGTCTTTAGATGCAGAGGAATACTCTTCTTTACCATCAAGATCTTATGAAGTTAAGGGCAGGAAGCTTGCAATCCCTCATAACTCTTGTGCAGGCATAGACGGCGCTTTAATTTACAATGACAATATTCCATTTAATGGCAGCTTAAAAACAAACAAAGAGTGGACAACGTGTCCAGTCTGCTGTTTTTACGATATGCTTATCAACAAACGATATGGCGCCGGCAATTTTATCAATGCCGATAATGTCAGCTGGGTTGATTTAATAGAAATTTCAAAATATTGCAATCAACAGATAGATTTAGGCAATGGTCAAACTGAGCCACGGTTTGCAATTAACACAGCAATTTCAACGCAGGCTGACGCATATAGTGTTATCCAGGATTTAGCAAGTGTATTTCGAGGGATTGTTTATTGGCGATCAAATACAGTGCAGCTTGCGGCGGATCACGGTAATTTAGACGGAACTACGCTAGACGCAATTCATATATTTTCTAATTCTAATGTTGTCGAAGGTGGCTTTTCTTATAGTGGCTCATCTTTAAAGACTCGCAGCACTCGCGTGGTTGCAAGATATAATGACCCAAATAATTTCTATAAACCTGATCATATAATTGTTGAGGATCGTGCGGCCATAGATAAATATGGGCTGCAAACAAGAGAGATTGTTGCTTTCGGTTGCACGTCACGAACGCAAGCGCAGAGAATGGCTAAATGGGTTTTAACTTCAGAGCAATTAGAGGGCGAAACAGTTAGTTTTGCTGTGGGGTTAGAGGGCCTTAACGTACTGCCAGGCCAAATCTTTGCAGTCTCTGACGCAATGCGGCAAGGCTCACGCTTGTCTGGTCGCATTATTGGTGCGACTAGAAAAAAAATCATTGCAGATCAAAACGTTTCTTCCCTGCCAGGGAGCAATGATGAAATAACGGTGCGACTGCCAGATGGTCGGGTGCAAACACGTTCTGCAACCTTAGATGGTTCTAATACAATTATTGTGAGCACTAAATTTGATGATCCCCCTGAAGATGGGGCGATTTGGTCTATAACAGATAGCAGCGTTGCCAATCAAAAATTTAGGTGTTTAGCTGTTGCTGAAGGGGAAGATGGGGTATATGCAGTCACAGGGGTAATTCATAATGACAGCATTTATAGCGTTGTTGAAAGTGCAAACTCTCAGCTTATTTTCCCTGACGTAACATTATTTGATGACAGACCATCGACTCCAACAAATTTAAAAATTCAATTTTATGAGATCACACGTAATGCTAATAAGTTTAAACGTATTAATGTTTCATGGTCAAGAGGCACAGACAACCGAGCTATAAATTATGAGGTTCAATATAAAATTTCTGGATCAGGCAATTTTAAATCAATTACAACCATAAACACAAGCGTTGATATTGATCAATCAATACTTGTTGGCCAAAAAATTGTTATTCGTGTTTTTGCTATTGGGCCAGAGCCAAACCGGCTGCGATCAAAGCCAGCAAAGGCTAATGACGTAGCCCCTCCCGATGGCGTAGAAAGGGATGAATCAGGAGCTACGACCCAAACATTGCCCCCTGACCCAACAGGGGTAACGCTTGAGCCTGTTGGGACTGATCAAGTTCTAGTTGGTTGGGATTCAAAAATTGATGGCCAAAATTTAAGAGATTTTACGGCAATTATTCGTCATTCTGGCAATGTAGACGGGACTGGTGTTTGGTATAAATCAGTTTTTCTAAGGCGTAGAGGCGCGCACCATGGTTCAGCGTTGTGTCCATTACTTGAAGGGGAGTATTTTGTTAAATTTGAAAACAGAGAAAAATTAAAAAGCAACGTTGCGGCAAGCGCTGTTATAAATTTGCCTGATATATTACCAAAATTTAATTTTGAGAGTATTAACGAGGCAGCAAATGGTTTCCCAGGGCAGCGTGATGGTGTCTATTTTGATGATAGTTTTGACGGTTTAGTTTTGGATGGTGATGCATCCTTTGATCACGAAGTAACAAGTTTAGACGGATTAAGCGCTAATATCGACACTATTTTTGGGACACAACGCACGACAGGCACATATTATTTTGGTTCATTAATTGATTTTGGCAATGGTTCTTCTAGCGATGGCTTTAAATTCAGTCCATTATTTAAACGAATATTAGACGCAACAGGCATTTACAGAACAAACACTTTTGATGATCGTGTTGATTTGTGCGATACATGGAGTGATTTTGATGGGGATATTGCTGATGATGTTGACGTTCAACTTTACTTAAGAAGCAGTAATGATATTCCGACAGATAATGCAATAGGTTTACAAGATGCTGACGCATTGACAGGAGAAGACGGCTTTATATTTGGTACGGCGTCAAATATTACTTATGGCGATTGGGTACCACTCGAAAACACAAGCTTTACAGGGCGGCACTTTCAATTTAAAGCGGTTTTGACAACTACCCAATCTGATCAATCGCCTGTCTGTGAGTCACTTGGCGTGGATATAAAATTTGAAACACGCACTGAGACAAGTGACGTCATTCGATCAGGGCTAGGGACGAGAACTGTGACATTTAAAAATGCATTTTATACTGATGCCGACACAGATTGTTCGGTTGGAATTATTGCCTATGACATGGAGCCTGGCGATTATTTTATTTTAAGCAAGCCAACATCAACAGGGTTTAGCGTCACGTTTAAATCTAGTTTTGACGGCACAGAGTTGATAAGTCGAGAGTTTCGCTATACTGCGATAGGATACGGAACAATTCAGGCTTAATAAAATGCCACAGGCCCCTGATCATGACGTTGACAACGGTACGGGCGCCGCTGTGCGTTCCGATATGAATACTAGGTTTCACGCGCTGTTTACAAACCACAGCGGGGCAACCGATACAGCAATAAGCACAAAATATGTATATCAAACGTGGGCTGATACAACGGCAGGTCAACTTAAATTTAGAACGGCTTCAAACACTTGGGTTCCACTTAGATCTTTAACGGGTGATGTAATTATTCCTAATGGCTCAGAAGCTGCGCCGTCAATTAGTTTTGGCAGCGATGGCCCTAATCATGGTTTTTATAGGGTTAGCGGCACTGAGGCTAACGCAGCAGGGTTTGGTTTTGTTACTCAAGACAGTGGCTCTGATCATACTTTATTTACAGTTGGCAAAAATCTTGGCACTTCTGGCGGAGATGATGGCCCGTCTTTATATTGGAATTTTCAAACAAACCCAACGGCGACCAGCAATACAACAAACGAAGGCATGATTATACAAAAGCGAGGGCGGATGAGAATATCTATGAATAATGCACATCAGTTGACTTTAAACAGAGTTGGATCAGGAGGACAAGAACTTGGTTCGCATGTTTTGTTTATGGTTAATGGCAGTCAATCGGGAAGGATTGGCAGTGTTAGCACAACTGACGTAACCTTATTTGATTCATCTGACAGAAGATTAAAAGATAATATTACCGATATGCCTGCGGCGAAAACGCGAATTAATCAAATCAAAATGCGTCGTTTCCGTTTGATTGCGGCTGATAATTACGAAGAGGGTTTTATCGCGCAAGAATTAAAAGAAATTTGCCCTGAAGCTGTTTTAAATGATGAGAACACACTTGATGAAAACGGAAACATTGATTATATGGGTGTTGGCAAGGCTTCATTGGTGCCGTTGCTTATGAAAGGTTTGCAAGAGGCATACGCTGAGATTGAAGCATTAACTACTCGCGTTGCTGCTTTGGAGGCTAGCTAAATCAATGGCAAACAAAAAAATTACTGAGCTTACAGAGCTTACGGCGCCAGCTGTTAATGATTTATTGCCTATAGTTGATGTTAGTGAAGCATCAAGCGCTAATCAAAACAAAAAGATTAGATTTGATAACTTGCATAGCAAGTTGCCTGACGGCACTGCATCGGCGCCAAGCTTGAGTTTTAGCTCAGATGGTAGTGATACCGGGCTTTATAGGGCTGCAGCTGATCAAATCGGCTTTACAGCAAATGGCTCAAATATTGCAACAATTACTGCTGCTGGGCTACAAGTAGGCACCGGGACTGCAGCAGCGCAGCTGCACTTGTTTAGCACAGATACAACGGACCAAGTAATTATTGAAAACACTGATGCAGGCGTAGATACTGCTCCAGATCTTGTTTTATATCGCAACTCAAGTTCACCTGCCGATAGTGACAATTTAGCCAATATTGAATTTAGAGGAAGAAATGACAACACTCAAGATCACGTATATGCCCAAATAACTGCAAAAATATCAGACGCATCTGATGGCACTGAGGATGGAATTGTTGATATTATGACAAGCAATGCAGGCTCTGTTTCAAGCCGTATTCGTGTTTCAGGCCAATTTATAGGAATTAATCAACCGACGCCATTATATCCATTGCATGTTACAGAATCAGTAGAGGATATTGCTTTATTTGTTGAATCCGCCGAAAACGTTAGCACAACTGCCGGAAATATTGTTTTATATCATCATCGCAATACTGCAGCCGGGCAAGATTCAGACCAAATCAATTCGATTTCGTTCCGATCAAATAATGATGCCGGCACCCCAGCGGAAAAAGACTATGCGTCTTTGCTGGCCTCCATTGTCGATGCAAGCGACACAACAGAAGACGGAAAGCTAGACCTAAAAGTCATGGCTGCAGGCACTTTGACAAGCATGGCGGCGATCACAGCGGCCAATGTGACGCTAGGTGCAAGGCCCATCATTCCAACCCATACACCGTCATCTGCTTCGGCAACGGGCACGGCTGGTGAAATTGCTTGGGATGCAAGCTATATCTACGTTTGCGTGGCCTCAAACACTTGGAAGCGTGTTGCTGTTAGCACTTGGTCTTAAAGGTTAAAATAATGCCAACAGACGCCGCATAACGAGGCAATGGCAAACGTCAAGATTTCCGCGCTTACGGCCTACACCGACCCGGTTTTAACTGACGTTCTGCCAATTGTCGATCTAGTTAATGATCAAACCAAAAAAGTAAAGGTTGAGGATTTACTTAAGAATTTTGGTTTAGGTTCTGTCGGCGCTCCATCCTTAAGTTTTGATGGCGATAGTGACACGGGAATTTATAGCCCTGGCGCAAACCAATTTGCTGTAGCAACTGGCGGTGCTCAGCGGTTTTTAATTGATGCTTCAGGAAATACAACAATCCAAGGAAATTTAACTGTAAATGGAACAAGCACAATTATTGAAAGTACAACGTTGCAAGTTGACGACAAAAATATAGAATTAGGGGTTGTTTCTACGCCTAGCGATACAACTGCAGATGGTGGCGGAATAACTCTTAAAGGAGCAACCGACAAGACTTTATTATGGGTTAATTCAACCGATTGTTGGACGTTTAATCAATCTCTAAATTTAACAGCCGGTTCAGCATCTGCGCCATCTTTAATTTTAAACGGTGACGTAAATTCAGGAATTTTTCAACCTGGCGCTGATGAATTTGCTGTAGCAACTGGCGGTTCTGAGCGATTAAAAATAAACAGCAGCGGGCTAACTGTGGCCAATGGCGGCGATTTAACGCTTTCTGATAAGATAATTCATGCTGGTGATACTAATACAGCGATTAGATTTCCTGCTGCAGATACGGTTTCTGTTGAAACTGCGGGCATAGAGCGATTTCGTGTCACAAGCAGTGGAAATTTTGGGATAGGCGACAGCAATCCAGATCAAAAGTTAATCGTATCTGGTTCTGGAGAAACTAATGCCAAGCTCTCTGGTGCAGCTTCTACTGTTGGTGGATATTTGTACCTGCAGAATACAAATACCACTGATAATAACTCAATGGTTATCGAGGGTGTTGATGCTCAAGGGCAAGGTACAAGCCAAGTTCAATTTATTAATGTAAGTCACACTAATAACGAAGGTGCAATTGCTTTTAATACTAGGCCTTCTGGTGGAAGTATGGCTCAGCGGATACGAATAGATAGCTCAGGAAATCTTGGCGTGGGGACAACATCTCCTTCATATAAGATTGATGCCTATCGTTCTGGTAGCGGTATTGTTAGCAGGTTTGGTAAAGAAACCATTTATGGTGAATTTCACGTTTCCGGTGAAGCAGTTGGTTTTCAAGGTACCAGAAGTAGTGACAGTGCTGTTACAGGATTTTTTATCAATAATCCGGGCAACACAGGTACTTCTAATTTTGATAACGTAAGTATCAAAACTGCAGGTACGGAAAAATTTAAGATCTTATCAGATGGTCAAATTTATCATTATTTATATGATCGTTGGTTTGCAAGTAATGGGACAACAACTGTAGGATATGTAGGGCGTGCTAATCAAATGACTGCCGGAGGCAGTGACACCGATTTTAGTATCGCAAGTGCTGCTAATAACTTGACATTTGTTACTAATGGTGGCGAGAGACTGCGAATAGATAGCGATGGTCACTTGATGATTGGGACTACGACTAAGGGATTTAATAACGTAGCTGATCAATTTACTATTGCTAACAGTAGTCATTGTGGAATGACTATTAGAAGTGGAAGCACAAGTAGTAGCTCAATTTATTTTGCAGATGGCACCTCTGGAGCTGCTGAGTATGACGGTTATATTGATTATTCACATAACGATCAACACCTAAGGTTTGGCACCGCAGGTGGTACCGAGAGACTGCGAATAGATAGCTCGGGCAGGATCTTAGTAGGAACTTCTGTTTCCAGAATTGTTGAAGACCATGTAGGCAATGGACCTCAGGGCAAAATTCAAATAGAGGCAACGAACAGTGATGCAATTATGAGCATTATCTCTGCTGGAACAGCAGACGCCAATCGTTGTGGGACATTGTCGTTAGGCCGTCATAGAAATAGCACTGTGGGTGGGACTCCAACCATTGTGCAAAATGGTGATTCTTTAGGCGCTCTTATTTTTTCTGCTGGTGATGGCACTGACATGCGAACAGCAGGAGCAAAAATTACTGCATCGGTAGACGGTACTCCTGGCTCTAACGATATGCCTGGCCGCCTAATGTTTGCCACTACTGCTGATGGCAGTGCTAATGCTACCGAGCGGCTGCGAATCCTATCCGATGGGACAATTACAACTGCAGGACTTGCTGCAACTCCAGGCACTGTTGCAGCAGGAAGCATTGTAAATGCTAATGCAAATGCTGGATTCTTTACTAGCGGCTATGACGGTAAGTTTGGATCTGCCACTAATCATCCTGTTTATTTGCAAGTTAATGGTAGCGCTAAGCTTGGAATAGATACTTCGGGCAATGCAACTTTTGATTTAGCTGTTACTGCTGCTGGAACCGTAAAAGGTAATAGCGGTTACGTTGCTGGCAGAATCGGCGCTGAGTTTTATGGTAACAGTACAAGCGGCACTTACCCCGCACTAGTAGCTCAGAACTTCCAGTCTGGAGTTGCCTTCCAAGGTAAAAACAACGCTGGAACCGCCACCACTCAGCTCATGGCTAACGGCTCTGCGCAGTTTGCTACAGGATCTTTCTTGATTGAAAGCAGTGGTAACTCTTACACAGCTGGATTTATTAGAGGAGATTCTACTGGCGCATTTGATGGTTCTAATGACAAGTTTATCTTAAATCCTACAAGCGGCACGATACAGGCTGGACCAATTAATATAAGTTCAAGCACTGGGTATGGTGTGGTAAATGATGTAACCGCAAATGCAGGTATGATATATGCGCAGTGCCAAGGAACTGCCAGTCAATATACTGGTCTTTATAATGCTTATTTTGGTTCGACCCAGACTTTTCATGTTTTAGCTAACGGTAACGTTGCGAATACTAACAATTCCTACGGTGCTATTTCTGACATTAAACTAAAAGAGAATATTGTCGATGCAAATTCACAGTGGGATGATATTAAAGGTATCCGCGTTCGTAACTATAATTTTATTGAAGGACAAACACATACTCAGATTGGTGTTATTGCTCAAGAAATTGAAACGATATCTCCCGGTCTTGTTAATGAAGTGCCTGACACTGACACAGAAGGAAAAGATCTTGGAACCACTACCAAATCCGTAAGTTATTCCGTGCTCTATATGAAAGCTATCAAAGCACTTCAAGAAGCAATGGAACGTATTGAAGCCTTAGAAACAGAAGTTGCAACATTGAAGGGCTCTTAGATATAATGATGAAGACTGCCTAAACCTCGCCCCATGGCCGACCCCGTTACGACTTTTAAATGGATTATTAACGAACTGGAACGCAAGCTTTCAAACGGTGCCGTCACTACAGTTCATTATTCAATTGATGCCTCTGATGGCACTTATCAAAGCGGTGCATATGGCTCAACGGCACTTGACCAGCCAGAATCTGATAGTGATTTAACGCCTTACGCTGATTTGACAGAAGATTGGGCGATTTCGGCAACTAAAGCAAAACTTACTAAAGACAATGGAGACACTTATATTACGAAATTAGAGCAAACTTTGCAAAGTCATCTTGATGAGCAACGCACACCAACAATGGGGAAGGGCAAGCCTTGGACTTGAAAAAACGTTTGCATCCTCTGATCCCTTTATTGCCAAAGGCAGAGGACGTTGAATGCATGAGAAATCGTGTTGAATGGCTTGAAATGCTTTACATGTTGGAAGGACGAGACCGGCAAACACACCCGTTGCACGGCCTTTATACCGGTTTACATAAAAAACATGTCAGCACGTTTCCAGGAACAGACGAAAACTAATGGCTAAGCCACTAAGCGGGGGCGTTTTTTTACCAAGCAATCCAAAAAAAACCCATCAAGGCAATGGCACACACTCCAAACCAGCCAAGGGCAAAAAACGATACCGTGGGCAAGGTAAACGTTAATTTTCCTCATGTTCAAAGCGTTTTTGATAGTTGCCAGTGGTGTGCTCGCTGGAGCGCCTGCCTTGGCCGGCCCCTTTGTGAACGTCGAAAATAACGGCGGCTACTCAGGGGGCGATTATGTCGGCTCAATTACTGATCTTCATGTTGGGTATGAGGGCGGCGATTCAACTTATGGCTACTATGCCCAGCTAGGCCCTGCCATTGTGGCGCCAGATGATGGTGACGCAGAAATGGAGGTTTCGGCCAAAGTTGGCGGCAGCGTTAACGCCACTGAAAAATTAAATTTTTATGGCGAAGTCAGTTTTATTACGACTGATGACGATCCGTCATTTGGCACGAAAATCGGCGCCAAATACAGTTTTTAGGCTATAACGGAAGCCTCACACGATCCAAGCCCCAAACGGGGCTTTTTTTTTATTATGCAAAAGCTTTTCAATGTAATTGCAGTTGCTGGCTTTGTGTTGTCTGCAGGATTAACAGCGGCGACGGTTGCAGCTTATTGGTTCATTCCAAAAATAACACAAGAATACATTGAAGGCGTAAAAGGCGACATATTACCTGAGGTTAAACAAATGATGCCTAAAGTAATAGACGAAAAATTACATGAAATAGATGAAACTATCAAAAATCTACCATCTTTGCCGCAAGTGACCGGGCCTGCAATACCTTTGCAAAAAACTAGGGAACTAAAACAATGAAAAAAGCAATCAAATTCTTGCAAGAGCGGCACCCGTGGTTGTCTTATTCTGATGCAAAAATATTAATTATTGATAGCTATGAACGGCATAAATCGCAAAATCGTTACGGCGCAATGGCTAAAGCTTTAATTGGCATTGACATTGGCATTTTTGCAAGAGAAAGTGAAAGTGAAATCAAAGGTCGTTTAGCTGTAATTAAAGAATGGCAACCTTAAACAGGTTTTTAAGTCGTGCCTGAAATCCCAAATATTCCTGAAATTGGCGTTGGAAGCGTTTATATCCCACCAGTTCCCGTGTGGCAATCTCTGCCGCTTCAAAGCCTTCCAAGTGCACCGCCAATAACTTCAGGCTTAGGCTTTCCAATTATTCAGATGCCAGGGTGTGTGAAAACTCGAAAGATACAACCTGGGAATAATGATGCATATGACAACGATCCAAAAGGCAACTATGTCTTGTGTGATGGTACCGCCCCATACTATGAACCATTAAATTTTACTCCCGGTACATTAATTTATGGGACAGCAAAACCACCGGCGATAGAGCCAAAAAATGAAGCAAAAAATGAAGCAAAACCGGCTGATTCAAAAAACCAACCGGCTTCGCCCCCCCTTCCGTCAGTTAGTGCCGGGCCAACTGACATGCCTATTTTAACCAAAGATTTGCCATGTCCGCCACCAGATGCAATTCCAATCGGCGCCAAGAATAAATCACAAACGGCAATAATTGTTGCATATAACACAATTAATGGCGATTGCGTGCCCGAAACGGAAACTCTCCCAGTTATTAATATTATTGATAATTATTTGCCAGGGGCGCCAGTGGTCATAACAACAGCCACAATTACATCTGTTGCAACTACTGTTGCCATTTTTGTCAAACCATTAGGCGATTTTGCACTGAGGGCAGTTAAACCAATTGTGAAAAAAACGATTAAAAAAATTAAAGAGAAATTAACAAGGAAAAAAATTATTGAATCTGTTTTTCAGCGTCAAGTGTCTCAACGTCGCCTGAGGAAATAGGGATTTTATGGACATGTGGAGGGATCACACCGGGGGGATTAACTAGAACTACATCCGCGCAAATTGCTGCATATGGCGATTTGGGATGGAAAATTATCCCTGCTTTCATTAATTCGCCGCAATTTTTTACTCTAGCAAGTTCATAATTTAATCGTTTATCGGCTAAAGTTGCTTCTAATAGTTCGACTCTTTTTTGCGCGGCGCGCCGACATGCTTTAATAAGAGAATTGTCCAAAGGGATTGAAAATGTTGCAGTGATACCGCCATTAATTGAGAAATTTGTTTTCTGCCCGGTTCTAATAGGCCGATAATACAAAATGTTTCCAGGGTTATCAGGTACGCCGTCAGGGATTGGGTTGCCCTCAGGATCAAAAGCACCAACTAAATCTAAAGTATCGTAAACGGGTTCATTGTAAAACCCCTCATATGGATTAGCCCAACTGGTTGTCGTGCTAATAAAAGGGTTTATGTTTAAGGTTGCGCCTTGGCAACTTACGCCGTTGCCGTATAAATAACTGAATTGTCTAGAGGGCACAACTTGCACAGCTTGATTGGTTACACTGCCTGAGCTATTTGCAACTGGTGCAGCAGTGCCACTAACTTGTGCATTTACAGGAGCGGCAAGTAAAAAAAAAGCTGCCAAAAACTTTCTCATTGAGTAAAAGTGCTAGTCGTTTCTGTCAAAGATTCAATGTCAGTTGTCCTTTCGATTAAAGTATGATTGACTAAACCAGGCCCGTTTAAAGTTTCTACAAATTGAAAACTAGCGCCTTCGTTAACAAGATTCCATGTTGGACGGCTTGACGCATCAAGCCCAACCCATCGGCTAGAAATGCCATTTATCGTGTTAGTTGTAATATCTAAATTTTTAGGGGCGAGCTTACCATTCATTGATTGAATATTTGTGCCAGAAACGCTATACTCATAGCCTGTCCTGTATTCGTAGCTATTAATAATTTCTTTTACTTGTGTTTTTGTTTTTGTTGTCGAATTCATAAGACCTTGCTGGAAATTCGGCACGACTGGAACAGCTTCTGAAGCAGTTGGAAACAGGCCAAGCACTATCAAAAGTAACAATATCATCTTATAGTAAGCTCTTGTATAACTTGACCAATTGCAGATGTGCCAGAGCTTCCGGCTGTAATTTGTAAAGCACCATCAGTTGCAATTGTTCCAGCAAGTGACCCCGGAACACCACCGGAAGTTGTCGTATTTTGTCCAAATATTGGCAACGCAGGCACGACTCCTGATGTAACTGTTGTTGATAACACTGTTGGGGTTGCGTCACCTTCAATATAAGATTCAGTCAAACTAAATGCATCGCCAGCAGTAGTAATAGAGTAATCAGCGGGAGTAAAGCCAACAGCGGCGCCAGGTGTAAGGGTGCCAAGCCCACCAGCAGTGCCCAAAGTGACGTTATTGCCACTAACAGCATAAACCGAAGGAACTCGCGTCGATACAGACCCGGCACCATCAACTTGCAGTTGAATACTTGATGAAATTCTATGTGTGATGTCAGCGCGAGCACAGGGTGCTAGCAAAGCAAGTGCAAACAACAATGCAAATGGTTTCATTTTTTTAATGGTGTTTGTTCCAGTCTAGTGCCATCCTCTTTTTTCTTAGTGTTAGCGCGACCCACGTTGACGCCAAACGATGCCATTGTGCCAGTTAGAAGACTGGCGGGAAAGGTTGGATCCATTGCCTTCACGTAGCCTAAATAATTCAGGCTTAGCATTGCAATTGACCACGTCAAAACTGCAAGTCGGACAAAATCAGCAAGTGGCGTAAAATCTTTGTCTTGGTCTTGGTTTTCGGTGGGATCTGTCATGATGAATTAACGCAAGCGGCTAACCATGGTTGAAGTTTGGGCTGCTGTTGCAGGGGCATCAATCACAGTCGCAGGCATTGGCGTATCTGGTCTTAGCCACCAGAACCGTCATGCTAGGGATTCATTGGTGCGGCTGACGATTGCTGTTGACAATCTTGCAAATAGGTTGGATGTACTACATGGCGACATAAAAACAAAGGATGTTGAGGTGTTTGCCCGTATTGGAGAGCTAGAAAGGGCTGTAGCCAGGTTAGAGGGTCACAGCGATCGGCACTAGAATTGCTGAAATCGAGGCCTCGTCATGCTTTTGCTCATCAAGCCAATTCTTTTTAAATTCTTAAAAACTCAGGGTGTAAAAAATTTGGTTATCGAAATGCTAGAGGCTTATTGCAAAATGACTGACAATACCGTTGACGACAAAGTTGTTGATTTTGTAAAGGCAAATTTGTTCCTACCAAAAAAACAAATCAAATTGCCAAACCAAAATTGAAAAATACAAGCAAAGGCTTTCATTGTTTTATTAGTGAAACTTAGGATATTCATCGTGTCTCTTAATTTGCTCAGTTTTTTCCATTTTTTTCGTGGCTCGCCCCATCAATTGGCTGCAATTGCAGAACTTGAAAGCTCCTTGCCGAAGGAATTACTTGATGAAAACGCGGCTTGGTTTGAGGCTTGGCGCGCAAGCGGCATCGACCAAGAAATTTTTATGCCCTACTTCAGTCAGCACGATAACGCTTCCGGTTATGGATATAGGGAGTGCTTCAGCTCCTCCGCTGCCATGGTGGCGGCTTTTTGGGGAAAAATTAAAACAGATGATGAATATAATGAAATAAGGCGCAAATATGGCGATACAACATCGGTTTGGGCTCATTTGCAAACTTTGCGGTCTTTAGGCCTAAATGCAAATTTCAGGCAAGATGGTGACGGCACATTATTAGAATTAGAAATCGAACGCGGTCGCCCTGTTTTGGTGGGATGGCTACATCAAGGCAATTTAACAAAAGGCCAAGCGCCACGATGCAACCGTCTTAACTGTGGCCATTGGAGCGTAATCACGGGTTACACCGGCAAAAATAGCGATGATCAAAATTGGATAATGTCCGACCCCGCTGGTTTCCCTTTGGTTGATGTTGGCGGACATGATCATAAAAAAACAGGCTATCAAATTCGCGTGCGTAAATCATATTTTAAACAACGATTTGAGGTTGAGGGGGCTAGAACTGGTTGGGTAATTTTGGTTGATGATGGCTGATTTTTATTGGCTGTGGAGTTTTTTGACGGCATTTTGGACGTCTGTTATTTTAAATTGTGCTCACCCTGACAATTGGCAAAATTGCTTTCCAGTTCATGCGTGGCTTATCCCTTGGGTGCATGATGCTATTCACATACAGCAAAACGGACCTTACCATTCAGAAAAATGCACCTTAGGGGGCTCTCATGGGATGGGCAGATTGGATGATCGTCAATCAAAGCCTTGAAGAGGAATTAGAGCTAGAGCGCAGTGTAAGGGAAGTTGAGGGCTGTGCAGATGTTGAAATTCTAAAAGGCCTCACCGTGGCCCTGGTTCGCCAGCATTGGCATCAAACGAGATTATTAAAACAAGCTGTTGGCCGGGTTGCTGAGCTAGATGCTGGAATGCTTGATGACGCGCCTTAAGCCGCTGCATCGAGTGTGCATAAAATATTCGTGCTGGTGTTGAGCTTGCCAGTCTTGGCGATGGCAACGTTTCATGCCCGCATATTCGACACACCATTGCCAATTGCCATCATGGAACGCATAGGTAACGCCAAGATTTTTCATGAGTAAAATCAGCAACAACATTTATTTTAGGGAAAGGGGACAAAACAAGACAACTCAAAAAAACTTGTTTTGCAACTTACACAAAGCGCACACTGAGGGCATGTACTAAACCCACAGCACGGGTTGTGCGCTTGATGCCCCCCTATGTCAAAATCGGCGACGCTGTATAGGCGCTACAGGAATTGTGTCATCAGATTCAGAATTGTCATTAGTTTTAGAATTTAAAAATGTAAAATTTTGAACATTTAGGTTTAAATATGTGTTTGCATCTTCATCATTGCTTTTAGTTAATTGTGCCTCTCCATTCACACATAATTTGTCGCCTTTTTTAACAAAACGCATAATAGTTTCGCCGCGTGCCCCCCAAATAGAACAATTAATCCAACTAACAGTATCTTCGCCTTTGTTTTTGTGATTAACAGCAAGCGTAAAATTTACGACTGTTCTCCCTGACTCAAATGTTTTTTGCTGTGGGGAAATGCCAACGTGGCCAATGGCTGTGAGATTAAGCATGGGGGTTTCCTCTGAAGAATTGAGAAATGATGACGTTGAGAGCTTGGTTAACGTTGTAATCTCTTTTTTCCATAAAATGCCGTAAGCTTGCAGCCAAATCTGGTTCTAAACGGACTTGAAAATGACGATCACGGCGTTTTTTATCAGCATTTAATTGCGCATCATTTAAACGTTTTGCTTTTGAAATCCATTTTTCTTCCAATTAATCAAGCTCCAAAGGGACTGCTAGGTTAGTTTTATCAAATTTTTTGTCTTTATGCCAGTGGTTAATAAAAGCCAAATGTTCGTAAGTCTGAATTTCATCTGAAACAATAATTGAGCCTGGGAATGCTTCCCTGAAAGATTCACAAAAATCGTCGAGTGTTTTGTCATCTAATTCGTCAAGCACCGCTAAACATAATTCGCGTTCTTTTTGATTTAAAATGTCATTTGGTGCTTTGTTAGCATCAGATTTAGGCAATGAACCGGGAATCTGACCTTTTTTTACGGTAGTTTTTTTTGCTTTAGGTCCTTCAGCGTTTTCGCGGGAAGGATTTTCAATTTGTTCTTTTGCTGTTTTGGCCTCTACGGAATCGGCAAAGTCACCATCAACATCCATGTCGGCTGTAAGGCCAAGGATGGCGAGTAGGCTATAACGCCTTGAATAAGTGCAGCTTCCACCAAAGTCGTGAAGTGGATTTTTCCCCCGACCACCGACGACCATGGGCAAACGGCTGATGAGTTGACCACCGCTGACATGAAGCAACTGTGTGACAAGCACAGGGTTGTTGTCATGGGTGCTTGGCTCAAAACTCTGAGAGACAGCCAGCCCGTTTATGATTAGATGCGGGGTGACAGTTGAAAGGACAGTTTCGAGATCAGCAAAGTTTCCGTACTGTGCTTTTGCTGTTTTGTTAATTGCTGGAACGGTTTTGTGAAAGGTAATTAAAGCTTCAATTAATGGCTGTAATGGTGATGATTGCGGAGGGTTGTTCGTGTTCGGTTGCATAGCGTCGAATAGCGTTGATGCGGATAATTTGCGAGTCATCGTGATAGCAAAGGCCAGTTAAAGCGTCGCACAAAGCCCTGGTTAACTTGTCTAAGTCGCCAACTCGTTTTGTGCAGTGTTTTAGGGCCGATGGTTTCAGTTGACCATTTGAGCGAAAATCAGACTGAGGACGAGGGAATAAAAATTCAACATCAATCTGCATAGGCAGTATGGCATGCCACTTGCTAGGTAGCAACCCCTCGGCCTTAGCTCTTATATCAGACCGCCATGATGGCAAACGGTCTGACGCTTCTTTCATGCCATGGCCCAAGTAAGTTTTGCTTCCCTGCGGTGCGGGCTTGCCCAAAACAGTAAAAGAAAAGCTATTTGTTGAGTGCATCGCAGGCTTTTTGGATTCCATACAGACAGTCGCGCAAAGTCATATCGTGCAATGTAGTTGTCAACGCATGCCAAAACCCCATTGATAACATGACCCAAATTATAATAGAAATGGATGCATTTTTTAAAGTGCTTGACTTTTTGCCATAAAAGTTTTTTTGACTGAAAGGCTTGCGTGTTTTGGCAGGGATCATGGGTTTAAGTCGTGGATTCATGATAAAAGCGAAGTTAGTTTGTTGTCAATAGAGCGAATAGTTTTAAGTTTTTCTTCGTCTACACTGTCGTAAGCATCACAAACTAAAGACACAAGTAGTGATATTTCGTCTTTAGTTAAACGCAATGGGTAACAGTCATAACGCTGACATTGTGACGTAAAAAATTCGTCTAAAGGCTCTGGAAGAAAATGTGAATTCATAATATGCAAATTGAAGAATTAAATGTTTTGTTTTTTGCAATAATCTAATGCGTTGTCACCATTTCTATAGTTTTTGTCAAGCAAATTCTTAAGTTCATTAAGACTTATTCTTAATGAATCTAACTTGCTTGCGTTCTCATCAGAATTGGCTTCTAAAAAATTAATCTTGTCTAAATGCCAATTATATTCTTTCCACAAGTTAGAACCTTTGATATAATTATCAACAAATTGTTCTTTTCTCTCTTGTCGCCAAGATTTTCTAAAATCATAATTTTCAAAATTCAAATACTCAGGTTCTTTTATTTTAACATTTTTAATAAATGAGTTTATCATTTTTAACTCTTTGTCGTTAAATTCTTGCTGAAATACACCTTGCATATTTCCACTCTCCGATTGTTTTGGGTATCGATAGTATATGAATGGCTCCCAATTTTCCCCCTTTTTGCTCATTTCAAGACAAAATTCAAATGATGGCAAGATTAATTTAGAATTGTTTTTTTCACGGTTTAAATTTAAACACTCCACAAATTCTTTAATCAATTTATTCTTTTCTAAGTTAATGTTATTAGCCCAAATTCGTACTTCACATGTTTTTGTTAAATTATCTGGACTTTCAAAAAGGCTCATTTTGCCACGAAGTAAAATGCCATAGCTTTTATTTTCCTCCGAATATTTTAAACCTAAAACCTCATAGTTTTGAATTGTAAGTGGCAGATATGGCCCTCTTGCTCTGCCTTCCTTTACTATATTGGTGTTCGGTTGGGCAATTCTTCCAATTGCCCATTTTGTAATTTCATCAATTGCTGCTTTTGAATTTTTTAACAAATAAAATTCTTCACTTTGTTTTATGTTGGTTGATGTGTTACCAAATTTAAGTTGAGTTTCTTGTGTCGTTGCGACACCATTTGTTGTTGTCATTTGAAGTAAGCTTGCGCGGGTTGCTGCCATAGCATGGCATGCCGTAAGGCATACCGCAACCCCTACCTACCAGCGTCTCCTCGTCAAATGATATTTGTCCCATTTTTCTTCCCAATTTGATACACATATATCAACATCATCATAAATAGTTCTTGTTTTTCCAGGCCCTGCAACAATGGTTGCACATTGATGAATGTATAGGTTGGGATGGATTTTATTTAGCATTTGTGCATATGACCCTAATTGTGCCGTGGCAGACTCTCTAGAATTAACATAACTGCATTTACTAACAGATTTTAAATCCCCTAAAACCAAGGTGCCATCAGGCTTTTTTAATAAAAAATCAAATGATCCTCCCATTGATTTTTGCTTGTCACAAAGTCGATATTCTGCAGCAATTAAACTAGATGTTTTTAAAAGTTCATTGTCTGCAATTGCTTCAGTCCACTCACGCCAATGATCATCAACTGTGAATGATTGCTTCCTTAAAAAGTTCTCCAAAAAATCATGAACTGCATCTCCTCGCCTTTTCCAACCATTCGGGCCATCTTTTGATTTGGTAATATAATATTTTTTTTCTTCTGGCATGTCAAAGTTTATAACCTCTGTTGTAGAACGGGCAAGCCATTTTTTATTTAATTGATATTTATGGTATTCAGGGTAAAAAATTAAGTTTGGAACAGGCTCTAAAGTCATGAAAGGCTTGACAAGGTTGGTTGCATGCCGCATCGTAGCAAAGCCTGCAAGTCTTTCATGCACTCTCAACATCACCGACTAGCTGAATCTGATTACATTTTATTAGACCCTCGCGTAAAAAAACTTTTGCAGCAAAAAAAACCTATTGGAGTGCCAACTTTAACGGCTTACGTTAACATTTTATTACAGCAGTATTTACCATCACAACCCGACAAAATTCATGATTAATATAGATAAAGAAAAACGAGCATTCTCTATGCTGCTTTGGGTTCCCTATTGTCTGCCTGTAGAGTATGACGATGCTTTGGCCGCCGCTGGTGTTTACACAAAACAACAAAGGCGGCGCTCTGATGATGCGTTGCTTAAGTTCGAGCAACATAATCAATACGAATCGAGCACAGAATTAAAAGCATTCAAATATTTAATTAAAACAGGACACTTTCCCGAATCTCAACTTTTTTCCCCTGCAAAAGCAAAGTGTGGCTACTACTCAAAACAGCTCAAACAATCCCGACGCTCAAAACCAGATAATAAAGAATCTAGACGCGAATATAGAAGAATTAGAGCAATCAGTAAGGCAAATATGTAATCATACAAAAGATACGTTTGTACGTATGCAAATGGTTAGAGAAATTGCAATTGATATAGGGCTAACTATGTCTAGAGCTGAAATTTCTGGGATTATTGCTAGAGCTGAGGGGCGGAATTTTATACTCCCTGATCCTAAAAAAGGTGGTGATTTTTTAAACGTTGTTCCTCAGCCTTTTTTGTGGGATGGAATCATCATGAGCGGACGTCAAAACCTTTTAGTGGCCCCTCCAAAAGTTGGCAAAAGTGCTTTAATGGTTGCGTTGGCTGGGGCATCAATTCGTTGCCAAAAAAGTTTTTTAGGGCTTGACATAAAGCAGCACATTAATAAATTGATCATTGTTGGAACTGATCAAAACGAATCAGATTGGTGGACACTTTTAAAAAGAGAGGGTTTAGGCTCAGATTTTATTGATGAAAGTGGGTCGCTTAAACATGTTTTGCACGAAAAAGTTTTGCTTTGGAGCTTAGAGGATCGACTACAGTTGAATGATGAAGGAATTGAAGCGATATGCGGCCAAGCAATTTGCAACCCAGGATCTTTAATTTTGATTGATACATATCATGCTTGCATGGGTTTACTAGGCATTGAAGAATCTAGCAGTGAATTTGACATACCTGCAAGACAATTGGAACAAGCTTTAGCGGGCACTAATTCAACAACTGTCTTAATTCACCATACAAATAAAAGTGTTAGCGGTGGAAACCCAATAACAGCATCAAGAGGCAACAACAGTTTGGCTGCTGCGGTTAGTTGGTCTGTGTTGCTTAACTGGTTAAACGTGCCTGCAGAAGGGCAATTACAAGTTGACCACAGAATTGCCGTAAAGCCTATGGGTCGTGGTCAAGCTCAATCGCTTGTCATTGAGCTTAATGACGCTGGTTGGGTTAGCCACGGCGCTGGTGATGCTGCATTTGCCTTAGAGGCCATAGAGAACGCTGAAGCCGACCTAACAGAGCAGCTGTCTAAGGTCTATGACTGTGCGCTTATGCGCTGGTCTAATAATTTGACGACAACGGCACCATTAATTGCAAACACTTACGAATGGTCACAGCAAAAGGCTTTACGTTCTCTGCAACAGCTTGTAAAGCGTGGCTTAATGACAAAGAAAATACAAAGTGGAGGCGCTCTTGCCAATGCCGCCAACCGTCCTGGCACTGCCGGACGACCAGCTGTCGAATTCAGACCAGTTAAACCAAATGATTATGAGGGTACCCCCGAAAACGTGTGTTTAATGAATGAAATGACTTTAAACCCCCCTAAAACCTCTCTCGCACATAAAAAAAACCATTTAAGTCATTTTATTCATAATAAACCACCCCAGGAGGGGACCCCATTAAACCACCCCTGTGCGGGGCTTCCGGTTGAGCGTCTTATTAATGCAGGAAAACCTACTGAATGTTGGCAAAATGGTTGGATTATTGATGATGCAAGCAATTTACATGCAATTACAATTTCAAAAATTGGTCAAATACATTATAAGATAAAAAATATGCGTTGGCCGGTTGACATAAGACCGTGCGAGCGCTCACCCTTTGAATCCTCTGAAAGTCCAAATATTGAACCAACAGAGAATTCAAAACCCAACAAACGTAAACTTCGTTTTTAATGAAAAATTCAGCTCAGTTTAAAAAAGAACGTGTTTCGGTTTCACTTTCTCAAGATGAATTATTAATGGTTGAACTACAAGCCTCTGAACGCAACACAACACGAAATGAATTGCTCCGTATTTCTGCTTTAAATTATTTGAAAGGTGTTTGCCCGGTTGACACGTCAATCCCACTTGGCAGGGCTGTTGTCGCTGAATGTGTAGAGGATGTTGCCAGAAAATATAGCGGGATTCCTAGAAATGAGCTTGTAGGCATGGTTTCCGCAATAATTGTTAAGCTCAACAGCTTGTAGGTTGCGCTTTGCCCTTTGGTATGCCATACTCTTACCAGGGGGCGACCCCAAACCTCAACAATGTTTTCTCAATGCTCTCAATCACTCGCGTTGAAACCGGTATCTACATCGCTGAATACGCTGGCAGACAGGTTGGTTCAATTTTTGCAGACCAGCCTTCCGGTGGTATTGCCCAAGGCTCGACTCGCCACTACACAGCCAGTTTCAAGGTCAATCCTGAGTCCGAAGGTTTCCATCATTGCGGCACACTTGCTTCTTGCAAAAGATGGCTAAATGATTTTTCCTCCCTCCTTTGATATGAACATTATTGATCCTGCAGACCAATTGCCTGAACTTTTGACCCCGCTTCAGCAAGAATATCAAGAGTATTGCCAACGCGAAAACAAGGCAGGTTGCAAGCCTGACCCAATTAAGCAATGGGCCAAAAACATGCACATTGCGGGAAGCTATGACCCCTTAAACCCTGATCTTCAACCTGTTCCGTTTGAGGAAACACCTGATTACGAGGAACTTTAATGACTTTTTCTCCCTCCTTTACCGCACCTTTCTATGAAACCAACTAAATCTGATGCTTTACGGTATGCCATGCTACGGCAGCAACACCTTTCTATGAAACCAACTAAATTTGCTGGATCAGACCAGCAGCGTTTAGAAAAAGCTTTGCAAATTCGTAAAGCTTTATACGATCTTATGACCAATGATGAACATAAATATCATGAGGATTTAATCGAGTCTTTCAATGATTATGTTCATCGTTTAACAGTTAATTTTTCAAATTCATTGCATCCATTGGAGCTTTCTTAAAATGACTACTTCTTTTTTTGTTGTTCTTTTAATGGTTCTTTTTCTGCCACTTTTAATTCTGTTTTGGGCAACAGAAAGTCGCCACACACGTATTAAGCGCCTTAAACGCACTGGCTACACTTGGAAGCAAATCGCCAGCCGTTACGGTTGTTGTGAAAGAACTGCTCAACGCTGGGCTGTCAAATGAAATACTCATTCCTGAAAAAGCTCAGGCAGCTAAATCCAATGCCTGACATTTACAATCCTGGCGAAGTATTGGCTCCCGGCACTAAATACGCCATTACGACAGAAGACAATTGGGATCAAATGCTGATTGACTGGTATAACGCTTACAAAGCTGGATATACAAAAGCTGTTCTTAAGGCCAACCCTAATTTCAAGCTTCCATGAAAAAACCACGCACGCTTGCTCAGCTCAAGGCTCACCCTTTAGTCAGTGGTTGGGATGACGAAACTGACCAAGACAATGGCTATTGGATTTATCTGCAGAATGGTTATTGGTCCCCAGAGATGGAAACTACTACCCTTCACGAAATGACGGTAAAAGATCTTCTAGATGTTTTCTCCCGTGTTGAAAAAGCACCACCTGACTGTGCAGTCTCCGGGAGTTCCTTGAATTCAATGATGTACTAATGGAAAATCATTATTACATGCTTAATCTTTTTGAACAATTTGAAAAAGCTGCAGAACAAATGCACACAAAATTTTTTGAAGCAATTAAAGAGCCGGCAACTACTTATTATATTGAGGCATTTTTTGACGGTAACCTTGAATGGACTGAATGGGCATATGATAAGGATGAGCTTCAAAGGCTTATAAATGATGCTATTGAATCTGGCTGCACTTTTGCCGTTAAGGAGTATGGATCAGATGAAATTTAAAAAACAAAATTGTCTGACAATGGCAGATCTGCATTTATTCGTGCGTTCTCAATCAATTCGAGATAAACATAATTATGATCTAAATTCTTGGCAAAAAGAATCAAATCAGATCAGAAGACAAAGATATGCTGTCTATAATTCTTTTCCGATTAGATGGCAAACTAAATCAGAACTTTTAGTTAAAGGCGTTTATGGTAACAGGCTGACAATTGCGGAAAATGTTATTGATTTTATCCCATGCCAATATTCTGCAACTGAAATTTGGGATTATGTTTTGATCTATTTACGCCAAACAGATAATTTGATACACTTAAATCGTTATTCTTGAATTTTGTCGGGAGGCCTGATGCCTTGTGCTGATACACAAGGCTGAAAGCTATACAACACCCTTTTAGGTGTACGAGGGAAAGGCAGGGCACGTTTGAGGCGTGATCTATCTCCTGACACCATAATTTTGCATTTCAACATTATTGCTTAAAAAATGGAATCAAACCTAAACCCTCCGCCAGCTCGTTTGCGCAATCTCTCGGATGGTTGTGTGCTTGTGACCGTTGGTGAATTTCGTGGCATGGTCTCATCACATCATCTCATTGAGCAAAAAATTGTTCAACTTCGCGAACTTTGGGCAAAATTTCATGACTCTCACGAAAACTGTTAACATATGCCGTATATCCTGTAAATTCAGGGCATGGCACAGAAATCAACCAATACTGAGGTGGACGCCCGTATTCATGCGGTTTATGATCTGCTTTTGAAAAGTTACAGCCGTTCGCAAATTGTGCGGCACTGTGCGGAAAATTGGGATATTCATGAGCGGCAGGCTGAGAACTACATTGCCCGCGCCCGCAAGCTCATACACTTAGACGCTGAGATGGAGCGTTCCCAGTGGCTAGCACAAGCGGTTGCAAGGCTTGCAAACTATGAACGCCAGGGGGTAGACGCTTCGCAGCTTCAAGTCGCTATACGGGCCTTAGAGCTTCAAGCCAAACTTTTGCAGTTTGACATTTAATGACATTACTAACAGGATTAACTAATTCTGAACCGTTGCTAGCGTTTGCAACGCCTCCAACGCAATTACATGCAGAATCAATAATTAAAAAAATTAAATCTGATTTACATCCAGGGCAATTAGATTTTGTAGAGGATCAAACAACTGAAATCATTGGCTTGTCTGCAGGTTATGGAGCCGGCAAGACAAGGTCGCTAGTAAGCAAAGCTGTTTCATTGGCAATAGCAAACCAAGGTTTCATTGGAATTGTTATGGAACCAACAGGGCCGCTAATACGTGATATTTTTCAAACTGATTTTGATAATTTTTTAGAGCATTATGAAGTCCCTTACACCTTTAGAGCGTCTCCGTTGCCAGAATATGTTTTGCATTTACCTGGCGGCAACACAAAGATTCTTTGTCGTAGTTTTGAAAATTGGACACGCTGCATTGGCATAAATGCAGCTTGGTGTTTAGCTGATGAAATTGATACAGTGCCGCCATCAATTGCAAATAAAGCATTTCCTAAAATTTTAGGTCGTTTACGCGCTGGCAATGTGCGTCAATTTGCTGCAGCATCAACTCCTGAGGGGTTTCGCTGGATGTGGAACACATTTGGAACAGAAGAGGCGCAGCAACGCATTGACAGGCGATTAATAAGGATGAAAACGTCAGATAATCCGCACTTGCCACCAGATTTTTTAGAACGTCTTAAGGCTAATTATGATCCATCTTTATTGCAGGCATATTTAGAAGGGCAATTTTGCAATCTTACAACTGGTCAGGTTTATGATCGTTTTAATAGAGAAAAACATATTCAAACTTTGCTTTTATCAAAATATAGTAATGAACCTTTTAGAGTTGGAGTTGATTTCAACATTGGCAATATGAGCGCGGTTATTGGTGTTCGGTTGGGTAATGCTTTGCATATTGTTGATGAAATTACCAAGGCGCATGACACAGATGATCTTGCAAAAGAAATTAAACGTAAAGCTGACGGACGTATTGTTTACGTTTACCCTGATGCGTCTGGCTCTGCCAGGTCAACAAATGCATCTAGAACAGACATACAAATTCTTGAATCTTATGGATTTAGCAATCAATCACCTAAAGCAAATCCTCCAATTCGTGATCGTGTGGCTAGTGTGCAAGCTCTTTTGGAGAATGGCAAAGGCCAAACAAGGTTGCATGTTGCGCCTAATTGTAAAAGGTTAATTGAATGTTTAGAACTGCAAAGTTACACAGACAAAGGTGAGCCTGACAAGGATGCAGGTAACGACCACATGGTTGATGCCTTGGGCTACCTTGTTTATAGGGAGTTTTCAATGCTTTATGCCCGTGCGGGCAGGGGCACCGGGATACGTTTATATTGATGGTATTAGGCGGGCATCATTGTGTATTCAAATCTTTCCAGCGGTCGCAAGCGTGTTGGCACTACTACGGCAGTTAATGACGCTAGTACGGCATGGGTCAACATGGAACCTCATTGGGGTTTGATTGAAACGCTTCTAGGCGGAACCTACAAAATCAGAAAAGGGCACAGAAAATTTTTACCACAAGAGCCTAGAGAACAGGATTTTAGTTATGACAACAGATTGCAGCGGTCTGTTTTGTCGCCCTATTACGTCAGGCTGGAGCGAATGCTTGCGGGAATGCTTACACGTAAGCCTGTGCGTTTAAATGATGTGAGTGATGTTATTCGCGAGCAATTATTTGACGTTGATTTGCAGGGAAATGATTTACAGACTTTTTTATATGATACAAGCCGCATTTGTTTACGTTATGGGCACGTTGGCGTTTTGGTTGATGCGCCAACGGCGGGTGAGAATGGCCGCCCATATTGGGTAAGTTATTCGCCAAGAGATATTTTAGGCTGGAGAACCCAAATTATTGACGGGCAGCAAAAACTTATGCAATTGCGATTGTCTGAGACAATTATTGCGCCTGACGGTTTATATGGTGAAAAACAAATAGAACAAGTTAGAGTTTTAACGCCTGGCGCGTTTGAAATTCATCAGAAAAACGAAAAGGGAGATTTCCAAATTGTTAATGAGGGCAGAACTAGCCTTAGCGACATTCCTTTTAGTGTCGCTTATTCTAATCGTATGGGTGTGCTCGAATCTATTCCGCCTTTAGGGGATATTGCTGAGTTGAATTTGCAGCATTATCGAGTTCAATCTGATCTAGCCAATCAGCTTCATATTAGTGCAGTGCCGATGCTTGCAATTTTTGGATTTCCACAATCAGCGGAAGAGATTAGTGCAGGGCCAGGCGAGGCAATGGCTTTACCTGAGGGGAGTGAAGCAAAGTATATTGAACCGGCTGGCAATAGTTACGAAGCGCAATTTAAGCAATTAGACCGAATAGCTGATCAAATAAATGCTTTGGGTTTGGCAAGTGTAATTGGTGCAAAGCTTGTAGGAGAGACGGCAGAAGCTAAAAGGATTGATCGTAGCCAAGGTGACTCTACTATGATGGTTGTTAGCCAACAAATGCAAGATATGATTGATAATTGCTTGCGATTTCATGCCGAATATATGCAAGAGAATAACCCAGGCAGCTGCTTAGTAAATCGTGATTTTATGGGCATGCGCTTGACGCCGCAAGACATCCAAGCATTGTTGCAGCTTTACACAGCTGGGACAATCACTCAAGAAACATTGCTATTGCAATTAGAAGCCGGCGAAATCTTAGGCGACGAATTTAACGTTGAATCAGAAATTGATGCAACTATGGCGGGCGGCTTGCTGGACAGTGAGTCATTGC
>CEQU01018808.1_pt1 | contig 33643 bp, 40 predicted proteins | sample 531031 | NCBI WGS metagenome assembly CEQU01 (sample SAMEA2621216, study PRJEB7988) | marine metagenome | isolation source: saline water (ENVO:00002010), including
CACTAAAAAAGTTCGTAATGTAAAGATTAGTGGTTCTGATGGTTCTTTTACCATGGATCCACATACAACTTATGAGCTTGCGATTCCGAGTGGTATGCTTCACTATACTTCAATTTGGTATAACCACCATAGAGGTTTAATGGGTGTCATAGGATCAAACCAATCAAGGTCAGATGCACATCCAGATGGTTCAGTAATTCAAGCATTAGGTTATACTTTTTCAGAAGATACAGGCACAGAAGCCAACAGCACATTTTCTGCAAATGGATCAGCACAAACTGTAAAAGTTAGCAGTCATGATCTTTTTCTTGGTAGGTATTTAGGTATGCAACAAACAATGCACGGAAGCGATATGCACACAGGAAACTTTGGTGCAATTATGCCGTTCTATGGTGGAGACCAAGGTCAAGAAGGTGTTATGATAGGTTTTGATACAGGTGGATAATGGCTACAGCATTTAGAAGAAAATCAGATAACAAAGTTGTAGTTCTACTTACATACCTTACAGACATAAATAACATAAATTTTACAAGTACCAATATGTCCTGCACTATGAACAATGGTGAAAAACCAATAACATTTCAAGATGTAAATACAAATGACTTTGAAAGAATAGATGATGTAACTGCACCAACATCTTTTTTTGGTAATGCTATGACTTACATAGACGGAACTTGGGCAGTAGATAATACTTATGTTACATTGGTAAATAATCAAAGAGCAAGAATGAATATTGATGAACAAATAAATCCACAGGTATAGGGAGAAAAATGCCAAGTGAACAAGAATATATAGATGCAATAGCAGACTTAAACACTCTGTTAGCAGTTCGTGACCAAAGAATAAAAGAGCTTGAACTGCAAATTATAAAAGCAAATAAACTAATGCAAGGAGAGGATAATGCCTTACCACACAACCAAAAAGAAAATGGGAAAAGGGATGGGAATGAAGAAGAAAAAAAACGGAATGAGAAAAAAGAAGAGAAAATAAATGCCCAGTAAAACTAAGAAAAAAAGTATTACTGTCAAAGGTGTTAGTCTAACGGGCCTTACTCCCAGGCAACAGACTGCTATGAAAAAACATGGTAAACACCACACAGCAAAGCATCTTAGAGACATGAAGAAAAGAATGTCTAAAGGTACTTCGTTTACAGCAGCCCATAAACAATCGCAGAAAGCAGTAGGAAGATGAAACTATTTACATCCTTGCTACCTTTGATGCCACAACCATACAAGAATATCGTTAAGTTCTTTTTGGCTACACTTAAAAATGTAGATGAGAAAGAAGAGCTTGTAAGAATAGGAAACCTATTCGCAGATATACTGGAAGATGGAAAGGTTACTCCTCAAGAGTGGCTTACATTAGCAGGTAAAAATGGATTAGGTATACTCAAAGGCAATGGCAAGTAAAACTAAGAAAAAGAAAAAACGAAAGTTCGCATCAGTTCCCAAGACAAAGGGAGGTGTGCCAAAGAAGTATGTTAGGGGTGCAAAGAACCCTAAGGCTAGAGAAGCGGAGATCAAAAGAACTGCAAGACTCTACCGACAAGGCAAGCTTACTAAGGCCATGATGGACAAAATAAGTAAACAAAGGAGTAGAGGATAATGGCATCAGGAAGATATAAAAGCATATCAGGTGCAAGTAGATACTCTAAGTCTACTCTTGATAAGGTATATAAAAGAGGGCTTGGTGCATACTATTCATCTGGTAGTAGACCAAAGGTTTCAGCTCACCAGTGGGCTATGGGAAGAGTAAAGTCTTTCGTAAGTGGTAAAGGTGGTGCAAGAAAAGCTGATTCAGATCTTCTTAGAGGTGGTAAAAAGAAAAAAACTACTACTAAGAGGAAGAAGAAATAATGCCAAGAAAGAAGTTTCAAAATCCTAAAGGTGGTCTTAATGCAGCAGGTCGTGCATTTTTTAAAAGGACTGAGGGATCAAATCTCAAGAGACCACTAAAGAAAGGTACATCACCAAGGAGAGTTAGTTTTGCTGCACGATTTGGTGGTATGGCAGGGCCTATGAAAGACAAGAAAGGTAGACCTACCAGGTTAGCTCTTGCACTTAGAGCTTGGGGATTTCGTAGTAAAGAATCTGCTAGAAACTTTGCAAAAAAACATAAAAAGAAAAAGTGAGGAACTATGCCAAAACCAAAAGGTAAAAAGAAATACAGTAAAGCACAGATGAAGATAGCTAGAGTTGCACCTCCAAGAAACAAGATTACTGGTGCTGACTTTAAGAAACTAAGAAAGAAGAAAAAGAAATGAAGTTTATAGGAAAGTTAAGACCACAAATATTTTTAGCAATAATTGTTTTAGGTATATTGTCATGCCTGGGTATCATTTATGAATATAATGAAATTGCTACAGGATGTGTAGGAGGAATTATAGGATTGGGATTTAAAGTGTTAGAATCAGAAGAGTGAGTAAAAAGAAAGCGAAAAAAAAATTAATAACCTCAAGTGTTTTGCTTGGCCTGTGTTTAGCAGGAATGATAATTATAGGAGAATTGAACGCAAGATGAAGATTCCAAAATTAAAAGTTAATATACCATTTAGAAAAATTGGCAGTTATATATTAGCCACAATAACTATGATTACTGTAGCTTTAGGATCTATTGGTCTTGCAGTTACGCTTTCTAATCCAGTTAATTTGTGGTGGTCAATTACTCCCATAAAAACACCTTTTGGGATTGTTGGTTATACGATTGGTGTTGAGTACCTAGAACTTCTACAATCATACTATTGGTACGGAATTGCTGTATCAGCGAGTTTAATTTTATTTGGATACGCAATACATATTCGTAGCTTAAAGTCGTTGTATGAGGGAATTAAGGCTACTCCTAGGGCTTTATTATATTCTCCAGTAACACTTTACAGAGAACTTGTAGAGTTTAGGGATTGGTTATTTGAAAAGATTGAATATTTAAATAGTGAGTCTGCTAAGTGGAGAAGATTTTTCAATGTTATAAAGTCACCATATTCTCTGTTAAGATCCTTCGGGCTATCCCCGCAACTTGCCATAGCTCTTCTAGGAATAGGTACAGCTTCTGGAGCAGCAGTTGGGGTGGCAGAGGTTATTGAACAGAGAAGTTTCTCTAATGGTGATGCTGGTATTTATTCAGCACCAGGTGAACTGCCTGATGAAGAACTAGAAAAGAGAATGGCATGGAGAAAAGATAATCCCTCAGATAATACACTTAGAATTGTAGTAGGCAATACGGCAGTTGAAACAATCTCAATAACAGATGTGTCTATAAATAATTACACTAATTCAACACTTCCTAGTGGTAAGACAGAAGCCTTATTGATTGATGGCAAGACAGTCGGAATTGACATAGGAGAATTGATGTTTGATAGAGTAACTTGCAAATCTTTAAATGTATCCAATGTCAAGGCACACAAGATAGTGATCAAGGACAATATAAGTGATGGTCAGTCTATTGCTCAAACAGCAGGTACTCAGCGTGATTTGAGAATATCAGGTGGTTACGATATGGCTAAAGAATTAATTACGACTGGATCTAGATTTGACCGACTGTGGCTTGATACTGATACTGCAACAACAACACCTAAAGTAAACAAATTAATTCTTTCTAACATTGTTACGAAAAGTGGAACTTGCGAACTTAAGAATTTAAACTTGGGCTTATTAACTATACAGTACGGAACATTCGGCCATGATCAAAACTTTGCTACTAAAGAATTTGTAGTTGCTACAACAACAAACGCAACTCTTTGGGAAGTGTCAGACAACATCGAAGTCTTACTAACCGAACCTGCAACTCAGTAATGCCACTCTACGACTACATCTGTAAAAACGATAAGTGCAGCCAAGAAACCTTTGAGGTTATCACTAACTACGAAGAAAGAATCCAAAGGTGTCCTATATGCAAAGAGAAGACAATAGAACGAAAGAAGTTTTATCAATTTGATTTTAGGATGTAGGCCTAGTTAAAGTCTAGGCCCAAGACTTAGATATTTAGTTATCGTAAAACTGTTCGTGTTTATAATTTAGTTTGTTTTCATAAGCGTTTTGAGTTGTGTTAATCCCTGTTAATTCTTTTAAAGCGTATTCGTTTTGAAAATTATCAACAATTCTAACTAACAATCTCATTTTTAATTCGTTTACTAAATCGCTGTTATGAACTAACCAATATAATTGTTCAATATCACTATCTTCTCTTACAGAAATCATGTGAAGATTATTTACACCTTTATTATTTACATTTCTTCTATAAGAAACTAAATGATATTCAAGCTGTTTGTGCAGAGACCTTATCTCTTCTTTGTTTGGTTTCATTACTACCTCCGTAGATTGTTTGTATCAATCTATTATAACACACCTTATGGTCTATGTCAAGCCATCTTATTTACATAGAATAAAGAAAGACTCCCGACCAGTAATTAACTTGGAGGTTAACAAAGGAAGCCAGGAGTCTTCACAAACAATCCACTAACTTGGAGGTTAATTCAAGTAGCGTGGACAAATAATTCTATACCAAAATTAAATTCATGTAAATAAAACTGTCCATACCGAAAGAGGAGAGTTTCCCAAAATTTCCCAATCCAGAATTTAAGTTTGGAATGTCTGTATATCAACAAACATTGGTGCATCATTTCTTATTCTATCCTCTATCATCTTTACATATTTTGGATTTAACTCAATTAGCACGGCATCACGACCTAATCTATCAGCTACTAAACCTGTAGTTCCTGCACCTGCAAATGGATCTAACACAACTTGAGATTGCACTTCTGCTTTACAGTCGCAGTCAGGTATCCACCCAATAAATTTAACCGAATCAACTAATCCACTTGGCCCTGATATATGACCATCAGTCCTACCTGTTCTTTCAGCATAATATTTTCTTTGTGATTCCATATCTCTATTAGGATTCTTTTTTCTTTCAATCTCTCTTATATATGGTTTCTTGCAATTTGAACATTGTCCATGTTCACTTGATCCTGCTTTAATACACAACTCAGGTAAAGCAACTGGAAAGGTAGCAAAATGAGCTTCGGAATAACCATTGGTAGATATGTTCCAAACATCCCTTTTATTTCTTTTTCCACTGTCTGTGTATTTTTTACCACTGTATATTAAGTAATCTCCTGATTTATCGTTACCATATTTATTGCCGCCAAACCTTTGATTAGTTTCTCCTATATCCATTGAGTCTTCTTTGATAGCTTCGTTATCGTAATAATACCTTGCGTTTTTAGATAACAAGAAAATGTGTTCATGTGATTTAGTGCATCTGTCTTTTACAGGCTCAGGCATAGCGTTTGGTTTGGCCCATATTATGTCTTGCCTTAGAAACCAACCATCATCCTGTAAAGCAAAGGCTACTCTCCAAGGGATACCAACTAAATTTTTACTAGCTAGTCCTGGTACTTTATTGTTAACAGGATCTTTCTTAGTATTTCTGTGTTCTAAAGCTTTTGGGTCTCCAGTATCGTCTTTACCTGTGCTAACATAAGTGTCACCCAAGTTTAACCATACAGTTCCGTCAGGCCTTAAAACTCTTTTTACTTCTTTAAAAATACTAACAAGAGCCTTTACATATTCTTGTGGTGTGCTTTCTAATCCAAGTTGATTATCAACTCCATAATCTCTTAATCCCCAATAAGGTGGGCTCGTAACAACTGTTTGTATTGATTCGTCATCAATATTTTTAAGTTGCTCTATACAATTACCTTGCAAAATCTTAATCATTTATTTTCCTAGCAAGAACAGTAAGTGCATACGCTGCCTGGAGAGGTACGACTCCGTTTCCAAGTATTCTGAGTCTATCAACCCTGTGTAATCCAGTGGCCACCCCATCAGCCACTCTACGAATGTCGGATTCAAACGCAGATTTTTGTAAAGCTGGTGCGAGTTTTGGGTAGTCTCTGACGATTCTTTCCCACTCTGCTGAGTTTGGGCTTGGTGGGAATGTTTTAAGTTTAATTTTTTCCTGCTCTGCATTTCCAAGTTTTTCGTTGCTTGTGAGTTCCCATCGTATCTGTATTTCGTTGGGTCGCTTGCCATCGGTGTCTGCCAATTTTCTAGTGACTCCGCTACTGACATCCCCACTGTCTTTCCTCTTTTCCCTTTCTTCACTGACGGAGGAACTGTGTTTACTGTGTCTTTCCAATCCCTTGCGTTTGGTGTTCCCCACATACTTGCTTGGCTGCCTAGACTCGGACTGTTCCGTTGATCTGGATTTGTTTCTGGATAAGCTTGATTGTCCATCGTGCTTGGTGTCATCCACTTGTCCATCTTCACTTGATCCCCTAGTCCTACTGAGTGAGAATCCTTCTTGTTCTTGGTTAGTCTTCTCCCCTTTTCGTTCAGTTCCATTTGGTTGTGTTCTATGAAATCGTGTGTCGTTGGTGTCTTCCAGTTCTGAGTTGCTTCTTGCTCTAGAAATATTCCGTATTTCGTTCCCTTCTTGTGACTGACATTCTCCCCATCCGTCAACTCTCTCTGTCTGTGTGAGTCCATCGCCTTTGGTGTGGGCCAACTGGCTACGACTCCACTCTCCCCATCGGATGCCGCGCTTGTACGCCAAGATGAAGACTCTTTCTCTCCTATGGGATGCTCCAATGTCTGCTGCTTTAACACTTCCCCATTGTGCATCGAACCCCATTTCGGAAAGGTCTCCAAGTATGGTGTCAATTCCATGTCCAGTAATGAGGCCTAAAACATTTTCCAAGAAGAATCCTTTGGGTCGTACCGACAAACCGATTTGCTTGATGTCATCCCAAAGCCATCTTTCATCTTCTGTGCCTTTTCTTTTTCCTGCGATTGACCATGGTTGGCATGGGAATCCTCCAATGATCCAATCCACTTTTCCAATCCAAGGGCTGCCATCGAAGGTTGAGGAATCTGACCAAATAGGTGCGTCATCCAGGATTCCTTTTTCCATGCCTTCGACCAAAACTGCGACTGACGAAATTTCTCTCTCGACATAACAGACTGTTCTAGCATTGGGAATAGCCAATCTAAATCCGATGTCGAGTCCTCCTCCTCCCGAATATAATGAGATGACATTTTCGGTATTCTTAACCACATTTAACCTCCTGTGTTGTTTGTTTTTTTATCATATGCCTAAATCTTTACTTGAGTCAAGACTTCTCTTGATTCTCATTTCTTCTTTTCTAATGTGTTTTGTAATATCTAAAAATATATCAACTTCCATAGTTACTAAATGGACTGCTTTATTTTTATTTACCTTATGAGTTTGACATACTATTGGTATCTTGCCTGTAGCATTAGCAGCCTTCCTGGCTTGATCTACGGCCTTTAATGTTCTGGAGCTAACTACGCTGCCAGCTTTTACTTCACCAGCAAACTTGATTGTTTCTATATCAGGTACATCTCCTGAGTGTCTGCCAGTTACTGGTATGCGTTTTGCGTTTACTTTATCTCCGCCCAGCTTCTCTCTCCACCATCTCTCCCAGTTTTTCCATGTTGATCTATCCATGACTTTCCTCTTTTAGTTTTTTTGAAAGCTCTCTTTGATTTTTTGCAATTATTTTTTTCAAATCTTCTACTGTTTTAGAAGGTGTTGTAGAAGAATATTTAATTGGTAGAAAACCATTGTCTTTAACTGCAATTTCTATGTCATCTTCTGGTCTTCTCATAACAAATCCAGATTTTACAAGTGGTTCAGTTTTTGTGGATACTTTGGGAACAGTTCTTAACTTGGCTGCTCTTTCTGTAAAACTTACACGAGATTTTTTTTCTTCAAAATTTTCTCTCTGTATTGGTGTTGTATCTCTGTCAACTCTTTTCTTTTGTTTTTTTGGTTTATGATGAATGTATAATTTAACGCCAAACTTTTTTAATATTGGGTTAATTTTTTGTGTTAATTTTTTTCTATCCATTGTTTTTCCTCCATACACTACCGAACCTGCCATCCATGCTATTGAATCCCTCTTTCTTCTCGCCGCACTTACACTTGCCAATAGACACAGGGCCATTCGGTGGTGGATATATAAATTTATGTATGTGCTTCTTTTTATCTTCTACTTTCATAATAATTTAATTTGTTTAGTTTCTTCTTCAATTCTTTTATTAGCCATATCGTAATATTCTTTATCAATCTCAATACCGACAAATTCTTCTGTGCCAAAATTATGACAAGCAATTGCACTACTACCACTACCTAAATGCGTATCTAATATCTTGTCAGATTGTTGAGAATATTTTTCTAATAGCCAAGAATATAATTCTCTTGGTTTTTGTGTAGGATGTATTTTGCCTTTTTTTCTATTATCATATTTATACAAAGATGCAGGTTTCTCAAATGATGTCCAAGCAATCTCAACTGCTGAAAAGTTTGGAAATGGTTGACATTTATCCCATACAATTACACATCTGTAAGGAGGTAAATCAAAGTAATTACCACCCCATATAATTTGATTTTTACTTACCCTAAACAATTCATTAAAATATTCTTTGCTTGGTTTTTTATCCCATTTAATAAACTTATTAGCATTTTTATTTAAAATCCTATTTTTTAATTTACCACCACCTTTTGCATGTATACCTGAATTGTTACCAAATCCATAAGGTGGATCTACAATAGCCAAATCAAAGTAATCATCTTCGTACTTGGAAAGAATATTCATGCAGTCATCATTGATAATGCTAAAATTATCTCCTAACATCATAAGCCTTCCACATTGATACGAGTTTACCTTCTGCTTTCTCACCTTGCTTAGACAATACCCTACTCATCACCCTTTGCCCTACTATGTTTGATAGTGCAGCTTCTGGGTTCTTTGCTTGGTTATCTTTGATGTTTCCTGCTACGAGTGTTGGCATGAATCTGTCTGATCGGTGTACTATGACCTCTTGAAGAGTTGTTCTTAGGTAATCGTTATTATCCCAAGAAACATACATTTCATCAAGGATTAACATTTCTTTCGTTAGCAAAGCATCTTTGAATTTATGAACATTGTCCATATCTCTCATCCTGTGACCAAAGATTGTGCCAGTCACATACCAAACATCCAGGCCCGCATTGATAAGTTCGTTGGCTGCCGACTCGCACAAGTGAGTTTTGCCTGTTCCTGTTGGGCCTGTAAGCATAATTAGGTATGGAGTCTTCTTCTGAATCCATCTAGCAACAATGTTCTTTGCGTTTCTACATTGACTCCTAGCTTCAACAGATGTCTGTTTATCTGGGTTGTAGTCTGAAAAGGTGTGTAAGGCTCTGTTAAGGCCCTCAAAACCAGCAAGATCATATTTTATCTTTGACAAATCTTGAGTCTGATCCTCTTTGCAGTCTGGACACCTGATGTATTTAACATTATGTTTGTCTACTTCTCTTGGTCTTAGCCACAATAAATCGTCACAAGTTCTGCATGAGATCAGTTGTGTACGATCATAGCTTGTCGAATATGTCTTCCCCTGTGGGCTTTCCCGCTTGAAGTGATCGAAGTTTAGTTTTTCCATTTCGTTGTTCCTCCTTTTTGCACCAATTTATAAATGCAGTTAATGGTTGTTTGTATTTGTATTTCTTTTCAATCTCAACTCCAGTGAAGAATGCTAAAGCTGAATTATGGAGAATGTTATCAGAAAATCTTTTTTCTTGCATATCTATCCAATCTTCAGAAAGATTTAATCCTGACACTTTCTCTAGCGTTAGAACCCAATCTTTTTCTTTCTTTATACTTTCTTTCTTTTTATTAAGATTTATTATTCTTTTCTTTTTTGTATTACTTTTTTCTTTTCTTAATCCATCGGACATAGATGTCCTCTGGTTTTTATCGTTGTCATGTCCATCGGACACGGATGTCCTATGGTTTAGGTTAGAGTCATCAGAAAAATGTCCTACGAATTGTATGCAATTTTCATCGTGTTCTCTTGTGTTATCACCAGTAATTATCCGATAGACATTACCAACATATTTACCTTTTGTTTGAGCCTTAGATATTTGAATCAGTTTCAGATCCTGGAGTTGTAGCAGCAACCTTCGTATTTGTCTTTCAACAAGCCCTGTCTTTTGACTTAGAATCTTCTGACTGGGCCAAGCACAAAGACAACCATCCCTAGCGTAATCTAATAACACCAACAACAGTAGTCTTTGCCCTGACTTTAATCCGTCTAATCTAAATGCCCATCCATGATGAGCAAACGACATTAGAGCTTACCTGTGGCTGCATTTTCAATGGCTTCTCTACAAGATGAATCTAAGTTTGGTCTAGCCAATACCCAATTTGCCCAACCAACATCATTCTTAACAACATCTATTAGTTCTTTACCTTTGTATTCAGCCCAAGGAGTTCCCTCTTTACCACCAATTACAACTCTCCAAACTCCATTCTCATCCTCTTTACATGGTGTAAATGGTGCATCAGGGTCGTATTGTCTTTTTGGTTGTTCTTGAATCTGATTAGGTTTCCATTCAGATTGTTGTTGTGGTTCGTCTGCATACCTTACAACATCGTCATCCTGACTAAAGATACCAAAGCTATTACTTGCATACCTAATGCCCAAGACATAGGCTCTCTTGTAAGCCATAGCCAATCCTCTTTGCCTGGCACCTTTCATGTTGCCAAGTATCTCTCCATTATCCCAAGTACCAACTCCTGTACCCACAACCTTTCCGTCAGACTCAACGATGTCCAAGATGATTGTAATCTTGCAACCTTCACCAAACGGCTCTTCGTTGATTTCTTTTAGTGTTGCGTTCAGCCCAAACTCTTCTGCTAACTTTGCTGCACCACCTACCCAGAGGAAATCTGATGTCTTACCTTCAATCTTTCCGAAGTCAACACCTTCTTTCATCTGCTCTTTTAGTTTGTTAGATCTTTGCAGTTTAGTTTCAACTACAAATTCTCCTAAATCTTCTGGATGTATATCTTTACTTGCCACTGTTTAACTCCTTTGCAACTTGGTCTAATTTTCTTAATGCAACTCCATCAACTGTAAATTGTCTTACTAAAGCTGATGGTGAATTACCTGTTAGTTTGGCTATTGCTTTTAAGTCTTCCCATAATTCTTCTGGGAATAGTATGTGTCTTCCTATCATAGTTCCTCCTTCTTTGAAACTTTTATTGATGATGTTATTTTTTTAGTTACCTTGTCTATGTAATCTGCCGTTCTTCCTCCTTGTTTATGAATTTTATTAACTTCAGCTACACTTACCTTTTCAGGTACAGTTTTAATTTCTGTATGTTTAGGAACAATACATCTGTCTAGTTCCTCAGGTTCTAACCATTCCCCTATTGCAGCCCGTAATTCATCAGGTTTAATTATTTTAGTTGATCCTCTTTTAATAACCATGTTGTTACCGATTAACTCACTGGCCCAAGTGTTTTCAGATCGTTCCTCAAACTCAAGCTCTATCTCTCTCTCTATTTTTGCTTTATCTTCTTTCATTGATTTCATCATGCTATTGATTGTTTCCAATCTATTAGCAAGAGTATCTATTTCTTGTCTACTTAAACTCATTGTTTAACCTCTTTCTTTTTAATTGTTTTTAGTTTTTTTATGTGTTTTTTTACATCTTTATTTAGTTGTCCACTCCAAAAAGCAAGTCTTTCAAGTTGCTCAATATCATCATGCACAACTAATCTAAATGATGTGTCGGTTTGATCTGTTTGTAGATCAACCCATACGTCTTTAAGTCTTAATTGTACCCAATTAGATCCTGGAGTATTCGTAGTATCAAAAATCCTTTTTGTTTGTGTTCCTAACGAATCCCCAAACCTATCCAGAAGGATTCCTCTATAATAATTCGTTGTTGATAAATGAACCATTATCCCCTCCTGTTCTCGTAGTTGTTTAGTTGAATTGAATCTATGTCAGGAGTATCAGGTTTCTCTGGTACTCTTAACTTAACATCACATTCTTCTAGGAATCTTACAGCTTGTAAGAGTTGAGGAATCATGATGTCATTGTCTGATGAATCTTGAATCGTTTTCATAGCTTGATTCAAGACATTCAGTATGTATTGTTTTGGTGTAAATGTTTGCATTTAACTAACCTTCCTTATTTTTATTTCAAAGTATTCTTTACCATCGTGATTAGATGATTCAACTTTGTAGTGATTGTTTGTAATTTTTTCTATTCTGTATGTAAAGTCTGCATTTGTTGGTACTAATTTCCAAACGATGTCCATTGGATCATCGAGAATAAATTTTTGAGTACCAGTTAAGTTTCTCCATGTTAAGTCTTTGCCCTCAACATAAACTTTTTTGAATTTGTGTTTTGTAAACTCTTGATTAATTTCAAAAACAAAATCTTCAGCTTGAACTTCATCTGAATATGGTTCTAAGTTTGCTATAATGTTTTTCATTGTATTTACCTCTTTTAGTTAGTTGATTGATTGATTGTGTTAGCTTGTGCTGCTCCTCCAGTTTAAATTGTCTGTATGGTTATATTACATCCATGTCATGTACTGTGTCAAATGTTTTTGTAGCTCTAGTCATTTGCCATTTTGTCATTTGCCATTTTGTCATTTGCTATCTAATCGTTTGCCTAGATCTACTGGGCCAAAAGCTGATAATTTTCAAAATTTGTCTTGATTGATCTCCAGGCAGAGATCTTGGTCAAATCCCTGAGATTGTCCAGAGCAAAAAAATAGGGCAGAATTTTACCTCTGCCCTACCCTTTTTTAATAAAGTGTAATTACTTTATAATTGTATTCTTTTCCGACATAATTTATGTGTTTTGATGTCGTTGAAGAATGCCAAGTATCAACTAGAATTTCTCTGTTCTCGTGGTCTATGACTGCAACTTTAGTCAAATAACTAAAAATGTAATCATCATTTACGAGGAGATTTTCTTTGTACTTGTCAAACTTTCTTAAAGTTGAAATGTCGACTTGCATCGAACCTCCATTGATTGTTTGTATGTCCATTTTTTTATCCTCTCTTTACTTAGTTAATGGATTGTTTACAACCATATTACAACCATAAAAACAGAAATGCAATAGGGTAGGGGATTATTTTACAAAAAAAATAACTATCAGAGTTCCGAATCCAACTGGAATCCAGTAGAAAAGCTGATCAAAAATGGGCCAAAAAATATGCCTGGAATTGAAACCAGGATGTGTTCCTGACACGACACTCAGGGTGTCATGGGATGCAAAAATTATTGTCAGTAGGGGAGTGATAGGGGAGTGATTTAAAAGGGTCTGCCCTACCGATTTTTGAAAATGTTTTTTTTCTTTTTTATTTATTTTTTCTTGTAACCATCTCCGAGAGTTATAAGAGTTGTCTAAGAGATGGGAAACTTTATGGGGAAATAATATCTGTGATGTAGTTTTGTAAGTGTTGTGTTATTGGTTAGTAATCTAAAGTTAATCTTATTTTTAATGCATATTTATATATTTATATGTATTGTTTGCATGTGTTTAGATTTGCAATAACTGTCGCCGATACACCGACTGCTATATATAGTATATGTATGAGGTAGTCAGAGTGTTGAAATACTATTTTTAGATATAGGCCACCCCTTATATATATACCTAAAATCGCTAACTTTTCTGATTAATACAAGCATTGGTATTCCCGACCCTATACCCCTTGCATAATCCTGGCAGCGGAGCTATCCCCACCAGTGAAAGTAACCATGTAGGTCTTGGTCTTTTTTGGGTGACCTGGTTCACCTACTCCGTTACTGTGCGGTTACATTAAGTAAAATTAGTGTATACTATTTTGTAAAATTTGGTAAACCAATACTAGACTATTGCCTAGGAGTTCATGTGACTTTAAAAAATATGTTAGCTAAAAGTTCGTCTGGAGTCTCAGAAATAGAAAGACGAGTATTGAAAGCAATACCCGAATGGAAGAAGTGGACTAGGCAGCTTAAACAAGTCTATGTACTACTCCCCGTCTTTGGATCTAGTGATCAAGGTATAGAAGAGATGTGTGATGAGTTCGGCTGGAATAAAAAGAAACTATTTGAAAAGATAGAAGAAGACCAGACATTTAGAATAAAACTTGCACAATACAGAGATACGGACTCCTACCCTATCTTTCCTGGATCTAAGAAAACATATATTAAGAAATCACACCTAGATACTGTGTATGCTCACGAATCAGCAGTTCTTAGTTTTATGCACTTAGAGAGAGCAAAGGCTCAAGGTAGCGCTGGTGTCAACTTTGCACTTAAGATGATGGCTAACGGGTATTTAGAACACATGGAGCCTGTCTCTTCAAGGCCAGAAATAAAATACTTTTTAGAAGACGAAAGACAACCTGGTATAGTGCAAGACAATGGTCATGTGCCAGAAGTTGATTACTCAGGAGACGGACTTCCTGACTTATGAGATGTGGTAAAACATATAAGAGGGTGATTACTATTCGTTGCACAAACGAGATATTCGCAAATGGATTATGTAAGAAACACCACTACTATCACATAAAAAAAAATGGAGTAAGACATGGCTAACCTATATGAAGCGTATCCTTGGCAAAAGAAGATGCACGAGTCAAAAGCTAAAATTAAATTTGTACAGGCTGGAAGACGAGCAGGTAAAACTAGATCATCTCTACAGGAAGCACTTAGACAAATCAGAGAAGCATCAATAAACCCTATTGTGTTTCCAGGCAAGAAAGAAAAGCTAACAGCAGAACAAGCTGGACTTGTACCTCCTATTCACATATGGACTGTTGCACCTACAAGAGCTCAGATGTTGCAGGTATGGAACGAGATGCAGGCCTTTATTCCGAAACACATAGTTCGTAAAACAAGAACCAAAGCACAAGCTGGTGGTAGAGGTGGTGGATTTAAACAAGATGACCTTCATGTGTGGTTAGATTTAAAAGACGAGAAAGGCAACTGGTTACCCAACAGATGGAGACAATCTGTATTTTGGGAACTCAAGTCTGCTGACAACCCTGAAGGATTACAGACTGTAGGTCTTGATTTTCTACACATGGCGGAATCCCAAGACATCAAAGAAGCTGCGTGGAATAAGGTCAGACCTACGCTTAACTCACCAGGAAGACTGGGTAGGGCTATTGTTGAGGGTGTTCCTCCAGAAAGTTCTCAGCATTGGTTTGCAAGGAACTTTAAGATGGCAAAAGAAAACCCTTCTACGAGAAGGCAGGCTTTTCACGCATCAACCTTTGACAACCCCTACCTGACAGAAGAAGACAGACTTGAGATTGAAGAGGAAAAGGCATCGCTAACTGAAGGAATATGGGAAAGATTTTATATGGCAAAGCAACCAGAGGGTGCAGGAAACTTTTTTAGAAACATTACAAAGGCATACAGCAAAGACGCTTACGAACTTATGCAGCCACTTGATGGTGTAAGTTATGTTGCAGGTCTTGACCTAGGTAGAGCCAACGATCCAACAGTCATGATAATCAAAGATAGAATGACAAGAACATCTGTATTTGCTGTAGAACTTGCAAAGACTGATTGGTCACTTCAAGTAGAAACAATCAAGAACGAAGCTATTAGATGGAACATAGAAGAGGTTTACATGGACTCAACAGGTCTAGGTGGTAAGTTGGGAGAAGATGTGCTGTATCGTGAACTCCTTGAACATTCTATTCCTGTCATAGGTTTTAACTTTACACCAAGCAAAAAGTATCAGTTGTTCTTAGATTACGCATTGTCACTTGAAAAAGAGACTGTTGCATTTCCACAGAGTTGGGGTAAACTAATAAGTCAGTTAGAAGATATTGCTCATAGGGAAACGGCAAATCGAGGTCACCAGTTCTATTCGGTGTCTGGAGGTAGGGATGACTGGGTTGATGCAGAATGTTTAGCCTTAATGGCTTGTGATCCTGCACAAGAAGTCATGGAACTACTTACAGCTCCTAGATCAAAACGAGGTATTAAACCTCTAAATAGCAACTACAGAAGCAAGGGTTCGAGGATCTTGAGGTGGAGAGAAGAGAGAAAACTCCTTGCGATGGAAGAAGAAGGAACTAAAGCCTTATGACAATGAGTTATGGTTCGGGTGCAAACAGCAGTGTCAATCCTGAAGAAGAGATAGCACGAGAAGGTGCGAATCCGTTAGAAGAGCCTTTACTTACTATTGAGTGGGTAGAAAGCACGCTTGAAAACGGAAGAAGAAAATTTGACACATTCTACGACAACTGCGAAGAAGCCGAAGATTTTTATTTATCAAACTTTGATTTTTCAGTTCCAGAGACAGGTTCACAGATAAGACTTGGAACTGCAAGTTCAACAATCAACACACTTGTTGCTCATGTCACTCCACAATTTTTAGATATATCAGTACCTCCGCCTGGCCCTAAAGGTCAAGCGAGGGCAGAACTCTTAGAGAAGTTTCTCAGGGGTGCGAATCATATGCTTGAGCAGTTCTCACCAACAAGAAGAGAAACAGCAAAACACATGGCACTATATGGAGTTGCCTTTGAAAAAACAGAGTTTGCTGCTAACAGATGGGAAGAGTTTCCTGAACCACCAGAAGATGGTGACATTGGTGATTATCAAGAGCAACTACAAGATGTACTTAACAGAAGAAATATAAACTGGCCTATAACCTCAACTTGCGTAAATCCCAAGATGATGGTTTGGGATATCAACAATATACAGAACCCAAGGTGGGTGATGCACTTTTACGAAATTGATGCGTCATGGGTGAAAGCTCACTTTCCATCATGGGATGGGCCTGTAGAAGGAACAGTGGAATTTGTGGAAACCTGGACTCACAGTCAAGTATGTTACATGGCTGAGGGCAAATTCGCATTAGAGCCGAAGCGACACGGCTACAAGACTTTGCCTTTTACAATGTACTGGCCACACACAGGTCTTATGAGTGACGGGTATGATCCCGAAAAACTCTACAGAGGTATACTGCATGGTAACTTTGATATGCTTAGAGCAGAATCAAGACTTGCATCGCAGTACCTTGATATTGTTGGAAACAGTGCTTGGCCTACAAGAGACTTTAGAGGGCCACCTGGTATCACAGAACAGGTCATGGAACAGTATGAAGAAACACCTGGTGCTAAGAACTTCTTACCTCAAAATGTAAACATTGAAAGAGCAATCACACCAGATCCACCAAGTTCTATTGTGGTTGCACAACAGATGATGCAACAAGCTATTGAGGATAATACTGCACCTGCCGTATCAAGAGGTCAGAGACCAACTGGTGCTGCAAGTGGTTATCATACGGCTGTTCTTGCAGGTATCGCTGCACTTAACTTTGGTGCGTATGTAGAAGCAGCACAGAGAGGATTACAAGATAGAAACGCAATCATATTGCACATTATTGAGAATGTAATTCAAGACAAGGTAACTGTATTTGGTAAAACAGAAACAGGGCCTATGGATGCAATCATAAGACCAAACGATATTAGAGGTCACTATGTAAATATGGTACAACTTACTCCTACATCTCCAGAAGAACAGGAAAGAAAACTAAATCTTTACAATAGTCTTTGGAGAACAGGATTCATTGATCAAGATACTGCACTTAGAAAAGCAGGTGTGTCAAATGCACTTGAAGTAAGATCTAAGTTACTTGCAGAAGGATTCTTGAAGAGTGAGCAAGTACAGCAAGTATTGCAAGGTGAAGCTGCTAGAAGAGTACCAATACTGCAACAGTTAGTTGAAGCAACTGGTATGTCATCTGGTCAAGAAGCCGAACAGATTGCTAGAAATATTTTAAATACACAAGGTTCAACACAATTACCAAACGCTGGTAATTTTAGCACAACTAACCAACCTCAAAGATCTCCTGCGACAGAAAGGGCAAGAGTAGAGACGAATATAAGACCTGTAGTTCCAGGTAGTTTAAGAGAACAAGAATTAGTCGGTAGGCAGATAGCATCACCTCGTACTGGTAATCAAAGAGTACAAGGTAGAGATCTACCACCAGGATTAGGACAGTAATGGCAGCAAAGAAAAATACATCAATAGATATTGCTTTTAGTGAATTTGACACTATGGTAGGAAAGTTTTTTGAACAATCAAACATCACATTTAAAGATGTTGTAAAACCAGATATGCCAAAATCTAAAGCAAAAAGAAAGCAAACACCCTTGAATATGAACAACAACCCATTTAGGATATAGATATGAAATTTTTAGTTACATACACAAACGGAAGACAGTTTCCTATTGAAGTACCAGATGAAGCACCACAAGGTCAGTTTGGTTCACCACAAGCACGAGCAGCACGAATTGCAAATGAACTTGCACAAGAAGCTGGTTTGGCAGTGCAAAGAGTAAATGTTGTTAATGAAACACCTTTGGGAACTGGCACACAAGAAACTGTTGGTAATGTAATTTCAGTTGGTGGCAGTCCTTTTGGGTCTGAGAGGTCAAATGTTCCAGAAAGCGTTTTGCAATCAGGTGATGTGTTAACAGCTCAAACAGGTTCTGGCCCTATCATTGAAGATACTATCGGAGAATCAGCAGATCTTGCTGAAAGTTTTAGAGAGCAAGAAATAAGAAGATTACTTGAAGAACAGCAAAGACAACTTAATATTGACAGGGCGAGACTTGAACAACAGAGACAAGAAGATCTTGATGCTTTGAGACAACAACAAGAAGAGTTTTTGGAAAACCAAAGACAACAACAAGAAATTGAAAGACAGAGAGATAATGCTCCTGCTGATGTCCAAATAGAACCACTTACAGAAGATTTCTTTGATTTTGATCCTTCACAAGCTTTTTCACAGTTTCTTGCTTCTGCACCTACACTTGGCATAGCAGTTCCAAGAGACGAAAATGGTAACCCAATTAGGCTCACAGCAGAGGACTTACCAGGGTTTCCACCAGAAATATTAAATCCTAATAATTTATTTATAAGGGTAAGAGAAACAACAGTAATTGATGGTGAGCCTATTGAAACTTCAAGAGTTATTACAAATCCAGCAGTTGAAGTTCTAGTAAATAACTATGGTGAACAACTTAGAACTACACTTAATTTACAAGCATCAGCAGATGACATTATTCAAGCACAAATAAGTGCGAGTGGTGGTTTAGTAGGTGGCCCTGCAGGAAGTTTAAATATTGACGAACTAGAAGATATAACAAGAGCAACTAGAGCCTTAGAATCATCAGGAGGAAGACTAACATCTAATCCTGTTTTTGATGAACAAGGTAACAGAACAGGTAGGTTTGAATTAACAACCACACCTCTTGCAGATCAACAGTTTGCACTTGATCAACAAAGAATAGATGAAGAAACAAGAGCAAGAGAACAAAGACTTGCAGAAGAAGCTTTAAGGCAATCTGGTGGTTTAGTAGGTGGTTTTTTTACACCAGTTACTGATCCAGAGACAGGTATTCCTCTTGAAGATGGTCAACAAAGATTTGTGCAAGGATTTACACCACAACAGATTTTACAGAGACAAGAAGAGGAAGCAAGAAGGCAGAGAGCTCAAGAGTTAGAACTTGCTAGACTAAATCAATCTGCTGAACAATTTAGAAATGTTGCAGATTTGTATTCTAACCCAGCACAGTTGGCTGCAATAGTAGCTTCTGGTGGTTCACCATTACTTAGAGGTCAACTGCCATTCTCTGGTGCATCTGTACCTATTGGTATGCAATCTGGTGCTATGACACCACAACAAACAACTTCATCTCCTTTTATGGTGACAAATCCAAGCGGAACAGTGTTTGATCCAAACTTTGTACCTGTTGGTGGAAGAACAATAGAAGGTGACTTAAGAAGACAAGAATCAAATCCTTTTACAATGAGAGATTTTTCTGGCATTACCGAGGACAGACTTAGAAATTTATCTGACATTGAACTTGCAAGAGCACAAGGTGAAGCTGCAGCACAAGGTATAACACCATCAGGATTAGAGGATATTGCTGCAAGAAACACACCAGGTGGCCCTCTTGACCTTACTGGTTATTTAGCACCAAGAACATTATTTAACTAGGAGAGTAATGACAACTCCAAGATTTAGATTCGGTAATCAACAAGGCAGAAGGCAAAGTCCTGAAGAACTTAGAGCCTTAGTTAGAAGAGCTCAACAAGTAAAAGCTGCTAGAAGAGCTGAAGAGATCTCAAAACAGATTCCAAACATAGAACCATCTTCTCCTCTAGGTAAAGAGGGATTACAGAGCCTAAGGGAATCACAGACACCTTTAACACCAAAAGAAGAAAAAGGTTTTTTTGATAAGACAATGGATGCAATTAGTTTTACTGGTGATGTGTCAGGTGCAGGAACTTTGAGTTTATTATCAAGAGTACCTCTGACAAGAAGACTGATTGAAGAAAGTACACTTGGTCAAACAAGTAGAGGTGGCAGAGGAAGTGACACACCATTCTATAAAAGACTTACAGACAGAAGAAGAGAACTACAAAATGAAGGTATGTCATTTGTTCAAGCATCGAGAAAAGCATACCAAGAAGCCAGAGACGATAAAGAATTTAGAGTTGGTGTTCCAACTGTAACTGAAATCATTACAGATCCTCTTAACTTTATTGGAGTCGGTGTTGTAACAAAGGTTGCCAAAGGTGTATACAAAGGAACTAAACCAGCATTAGAGATAGTTCCTGGTGCAAAAAGATTACTTTCTCAAGGTGAAATACTTGAAAAAACACTTGAAACTAAAATCAAAAAATTCAAAGGTGACAATATACAGAAACTTGCTAATCTTGTTGAGACTGCACCATTTATTGGTAAGTCTCTTGCAAAGGTTTTTACTACAAGAGGAACTGCATACAGAGATTCGCAAGATGTCATTGGTGCTTCACTTGCTGAACACAACATAAAAAATGCTCTTAGAGAATCTCAAATTACTGAAGCTATGGCTAACCTTACACCTGCAGAATCAAAAATTAAATTTGGTAATATTGGTTCAAGAAAAACATTTGGTGAAAGACTTTTTGATGTTGACAACGCAGGAAGAGTTGAGATTGAAGTTGTAAACAAAAATATAAAAGTTGGAAATACAGTCGTAAACCCTACAAAACTAAAAGCAGATATTGATAAATTACCAAAAGATACAGACATTCCATTTCAAGTTGCTGATAGAGAGTCACTTACAAATGTGCTTGAAAAAATGTTTCCAGTCGTTCTAAAAGGTGAGTCTTTAGATCAATTTGCACAAAGGTACATCAAAGGTAAAAAAATTAGTGATGCAGCATTTAGAACTAAATACAAAACAACAAGAGAAAATTTTGGTTGGATGAATTTACAAGCAGATGATTTACGAAAGTTTGCAGCATTTAGAAAAATAAACGGGAAAGATTTGACACCTGATCAGTTACTTTATACAAGAAATCTTTATGAGTTAGTAGATGATGTTGCAAGGCAAATGGAAAATGCTGGTGTTCAGTTTGAAAGAGTTGGAGTTGGTTTTAAAGTAAAGGATGACGCAAATGCTTTGACAAAACTAAGAAGATCTTACTTTCCAAGAACATTATTATTTGAAGGTATGAGGGTTGCAAAAGATAAAGCAGCAAAGCAAAACTCTAGTAGTAGGTTTGGTGGCACATTTAGGTCAACTAAAGAAAGAAAATTGCTTGATGATTCTGTGTTTGAAAGCGAAATAGATGACTTGGTAAATGCTGATGTAATTAAAGTTGGAAACTCTATTGACGGAAGTATTGAAGCTTATCTTAGAGGTGCATTCAAAGCTATTGATGATGCTGATCTTGTAAAAAATGTTAAAGCTGAACTAAAAAAGAAAAATGGTTTTTCAATAAGAGCAGCAAACAGGAAAGCAATATACAAAGAGATTGATGAAATTTTTGCAAAAACAACAGAGCCAACAGCAAAAGATTTAAAACAGTTAGAAGATCTTATAGATAAAAACGGACTAACTAGGCTTAAAAAATTTTTAAATGAAAAAGATGGATTAAGAAAAATAAAATCAAACCTCAACGACTTTGAAGATTCTGGAATTGTAAGTGGAGTAATAGTAGATGCACAAACAAAAAAAGGAAAAGAATTTATTAAAAGAATGGAAGGTCTTTTAAATAATGATGTTGTAGACAAAGGTTTTCTTGGATTAGCAGCAAAAACTGGTGACATAATAAGAATAGGTAAAACAGGTCTTGACATAGGGTTTTCTCTGATACAAGGTCTTCCTTTACTTGGTGTTGCATCTGCAAATATATTTACAAATCCAAAAAGAGCAGCAGATCTTTATGCAACTTGGGGTAAATCAACTTTGCAAGGATTTAAGTCTTTATTTCAAAAAAATTCTATGGAAGCTTTTATGAGGGAAGCTGCATCAGAGATTATTGAGATTGATGGAAGGCAGATAAGTATGCTAAGACTCTTCGTAGAAAATGGTGGACAACTAGGAAGAAGAGCAACTGATATATTCCAAGCAACGGACAATTCTTTATTTAGAGGGGATTTTACTGGTAGTCAACTTAAAAATGTGGGTCGTGTTGTACTCAATCAAACATTTGGCAGAGCTGAAGATGCTTTTACTCACGCATCAGATGTTTTGAGGATAGAGGGTTTTAGAAACCTATGGAGAACATTTGCAAAAGAACCAGATGGACTTGTTGAACTCACAAACTTTTTAAATAAATCAACAGGTGCTTTAAATCCACTTGAGCATGGGATATTGCCTAGACAACAACAAATTGAAAGAATGTTTTTGTTTTTCTCACCAAGATACACAAGATCATCATTATCACTTCTAACTGATTTAGCAAGAGGTGGTGTTCAAGGAAAACTTGCAAGGCAATCAATCGCAGGTATGGCAGGTTTTGGATTAGGTGTTTATCTTGTAGCTTGTGAACTTTTAGGTCAACAGGCACAACTTGATCCAACAAAAAGTGGTTTTATGCAAGTAAAAATAAATGACGACATGGTAGGTTTTGGTACTTTTTGGACAGGACTTGCAAGAATGGTTGTTGGTGTAGCTGATGATATTAATCCATATTCAATAGAAACAGTGCTTGACCAACAACGAGCAGGGCCTATAGAAAACTTTGTTTATTCAAGGTTTGCATCTGCTCCTTTAACTGGCCTTACTAGAGACATAATTCAAGGTGAAACATTTATTGGAGAACAACTTGAAGGTACACTTGATTATGCAAAACACATAGCAAAGTCACCACTTCCTTTTTGGCTAGAAGGAGCTCTGTTTGCTGATCCTTATAGATCTGGAGGAGCAGGTGTTGCAGGTGAATTGCTTGGTTTTAGGACTACACCAGTAAGCATTTACAGAAGAAGAAATCTTAGAAGAGACTCAGTTGCAGAAGATAAGTTTGGTAAATTGTATGCAAACTTAAATACATTACAAAAAAGAGAAGTTGATGAGGATGAGATAATAAAAGACTTGAAAGAACAAATAGATGAAACACCTCCAGGCAGAACAACTGAATTAAATACACAACAAGAAATTTACTACAATGAATCAGAAAAGATCTCTGATATTTATATGAATGAACTAATGGAAGTAGCTTCTTACTTGGGTATCAGTGGATACACACACGCAAACCTTAGAGAAAACTGGAACGAAATCAAAGCTGAACAAAGAACTAGAAGAGAAGATTTAAGACTACGAACAGAACCTGGTGGCGATTTAACACTTATGGAAGACTATTTTAAAGATTTAAAGGCAAATCAAGATGATAAAAGACAGCCTGAAGATCAAATAGTTGATTTGTATGTATCTGAAGTTTTAGATGCACCGCACCTTGACAGTCCAACAGGATATAACTGGAGAGAAAGAGACAAACTGATTGCAGAGTTTATTCAAAAGTATGGTACTGAGATGTTTAATTACTCAGTAGCAGCAACAAGAAGTGGCAGAAAACTTCTACCTGTAGAACAAGAATATTACACTATGAGAGAAAAATACTCTTTTTACTGGGAAGCATCTGAACAGGCAGTCATTGAACAACAAGATGATCCTCAAAGAGCTCAAGAGTTGCTTGACGAATATTATAGAGTCGATACAGACCCACACAGAGAAAGAATGGAAAACGATGAGTTGATTGGGCCTACTATCAAAAAGTTATTGAGAAACATTAGTGGCGTGAAAAAAGAACTAAGGAAAATGAATCCTGGTCTTGACGGATATTTATTTAGATGGGGATTTACTTCAACGCTACTACACCCTAGTAATCAATCAGAAGATGCTCTGAAATTATGGAGAAGTAATGACACTCTTGAAGAAGTACAATATGACAATAGCGAAAGACAGTTGACACCAAGAGACAACTAATGTTATTTTTAAATAAAATGTCCTACGGACAAAAAGTCCGATAGTAGAAGGAGTTACGGCTCATGGCAGACGAAAAAGAAGTTACGGCTTCTGAACAACAAGAAGAAACTGTTACGGCAGAAGAACAGCAGATAGCTGAAAAAGTAAATGATGCTGCAACGACACCAGTAGAAGCTCAAGGGCAAGAAGAGGAAGTCAAAGCAGATGAATCTCTTACACCTGATAAGATAGCAGAAATGACAGCAAAGGCAGCAGCCGAAGCCAGTAAAGAAGCACTTAATTCTTTTCAAGGTAGATTTGCTAATTACACAGCAAGTCAACAAAAAGAGATACAGGAGATGATCGATAAAAGATTGGAGCCTGTTATTAAATTTACTGAGAGTGTTGAGAAAGCTCAAGTTGAACAACTTGATCCAGAACAACAGGTTGAGTATTACAAGGCAAAACTTGAAGAGAAACAAACTCCTGCACAAGAAGTGCAACAAGATAGTGGACTTTCTCAAGAGCAAAAAATTCTTGCAGATACAACCAAGCAAATGATTCAAGACTCTGGTCTAAATATAGCAGAGACTGATGAAAAGGTTTGGAAAGGGTGGAATCAAAATATGTCTACGGCACAGTTGATAAGACTAGCTCAGAAAAATATAGACGAGATGACGAAACCACAAAAACCTGCTGAACAAGTTACACAACAAGAGCCTACTCCTCAAGCTCAGACACCACCGAGTACGAGCTCTGCTCCGAAAGCTGGAAGTAGCAGAGTTTCAACTTTATCCGATTTATCTCAAATGATGGCTTCAGGCCAAATAGATGCTACACAGTATCGTGCAGCAAAAAGTGAAATAAAAAATAAAGGTTACGCAAACCTATAAAGAAGGATAAATAATGGCAACAGGATTGACTTTATCGTCAAGTTCTAGTCTATCAGATCAATCTAGTATTGTGATCGCAGCAGCGATTTCAAACATTGAACCTGCTGGCCCTACAAACCAGTTGGTATCTAGGTATGATATTCCTCAAGGTTCTAAACAAGTTAACATCCCTATCTGGGGTAGAAACGATGCAGCAGCTTTATCAGAAGGTGTGGACATAACAACTCCTCAACAATTATCTGTAACAGTGACTAGCATAACTTCTTCTGAACACGGAATACTTACATTCGTATCTGACAGACTAACTAGACAAAATAACGAAGACATACTTTCTCATGTTGGAGATGTACAAGGTGGAGCTTTAGGTAGATTACTTGAAGACGACCTTATCACTCTATTCGATGGTTTTTCAAACTCTATCGGAAGTGCAGGAAGTAACTTAACTTACAGAGATATTGCAGGTGCAGTATCTTTCTTAAAAACTGACAACAACTCATCTTTTGGTATGGCTCCTGGTACACCAAATGCAGTAATGCACCCAGAACACATCAGAAGATTTGTACAAGAAGTATCATCTATCCAGGCAGGTGGTTCAGGTATGGCTGCTCAACCAATTCCAGAAGGAATTACAGCAGAAGTTATTCAGAACTACTTCCGAGGTAACGAAAGAGCTTTCGGTGTTCCAGTATACCAATCAGGTGTAATTGGAAGAGACGGCTCTGGAGACGCTAAGGGTGCTATCTTCGTTCCACAGGCTTTGGCTTTGGCTATGGCTCACGAAATGGAAGCTGAAGAAGAAAGAGATGCTTCATTAAGAGGTACAGAAATGGTAATGGTTGGTGAATGGGGAGAAGCTGAAGTAGCTGACCCTTGGGGTGTTGAAATGCTAGGTGCGGCAGACGCACTATAGGAGACTGAATGACTACTGAGCAAGATTATTATGTAAAGAAGATTGAGAATAATGACGATCATCTATACACAACTATCTTTGATTCTATAAGTGGAGATCCCTTCAAGGTGAAAACCGACAGGGTAGGTCACTACTTATCTAAGATGAAAAGACAATCAAAGCTCAGTGGTGAAAATTTAGTTTTCACTGGCAAATGGATACCAGCATTTGTCAAAACAGAAAAAGAAATAATTGGTTCTCCGTCTTCCAGTTTGACCGAGAGGGTTGCTCCTCAAAGTCAAGTTAAAGCTGGGAAACGCAGAAGAGGTAGGAGAGGTAGAAAGAAATGACTACTACAGTTCAATTAGACAGATGGAATACGATTGTTAAAGAAATCAAATTTGACAACAAGTGGAACGAAACTCTTAAGAATTATCTGAAAGAGCAGAAGTTAGACGAGTTGCCAACTCCTGAGTGGACAGAGAACGATCCTACCATGGCTTACATATACCTGCCTACAAGAGACCTTAAAGGTAATCTTGTTAGGATGGACAAAACCAAAGTCAGGATGTTTCCAGAGAGCATCGTTGGGTATCTTGAGAAAGGCGGACTGATGGAGCTCCCTAAAAAGGTTGAAGCACCTCAGAGATCGCAGAAAAAAGAGCAGCTCCCCAAGATGGAAACGGAGAAACCAACACTTGATAAAAAACTTGAAAATAAAATAGGAGACCTAAAAGATGAGTAACACTATGGGTAACAAGTATGAATCATCCAACGCAGAGACTCTATCTGGAGCTAAGAGCTTAGCCGTTACAGACGCTAAATTTCAATTCTTAGACCCAGGAGGTTCTGGAAGAAACTGTGATCTTCCTGACTTGAGAACAGCAACTACAGATATAAACTCTGAAGGAACTGGAACAGCAGGAACTACAAGATACGCAGACACTCAAGGTGGGTTCTTTGTAATCAGCAACACTGCTGATGCAGCAGAAGTAATCACTGTGAGAGGATGGAATGGTTCATCTACTACAGGTACAATTATGACTCCAACCCAAAATGAAACAGCAGTCTGCTACTGGACTGGTGCGACTAACGGATGGATCGGCATAGCTGGATCTGACGCATAATAAATGAATAGTTGTGGTGAGGGTCTGAGTTAAAGTTACGGAAATTTAATTCCCTTGACCCTCACTGCATGAGGAGAAAATATGGCATTAGGAAGCGAAGTCAATAAAACAGTTGCAGGTACAGCAGTATCTTTGACTGTTCCAGATGGTACGAACTATGCAGTTATGAGTATTGAGACAGCAGCAATCAGAGTAAGGCACGATGGTACAGCACCAACAGGAACAAATGGAGTTCTCGTATCAAACGGAGAATTTTTGGAAATTTACGGAGAAGATACTTTAGACCAGATACAGTTAATCAGAGACACAAGCACAAGTGCAGTTGTCAATGTAGCTTATGGTGTAGACAGCAGTGGTCTTCACGGCATTAGAATTAGTAAATAATGGGAAAGTATACTAAGTCTAACAAGAATAATATTTTTAGAGATAAACCTGAGATTGCCGTCTCAGAACATACTGTTGAAAAAGATGGTAAGAAAATGAAGATGGTAATCCCTGAGGGTAAGATTGGATATGGAGATGTTGAGTCACACGCACAGATTGCAGGTGACTTGGCAAACAAACATTCTGGAGACACCAAAGCAGGAGAAAGGGTTTATGAAGAAGTTCGGAAACAGAGAGAAGAAGATAACGGATCTTCTGTAGAAGAACATAAACTTAAGATGGCTGTAAATAAAATGGCAAGTAGAATGCCTGTAATGCAGCAGTTTAAGATTGTAGATAACACTGGTCAGCATATTGCAACCGATTATCTATTTATGAAAACAGAACAAAGTGGCCTTACTAGACCTCTCAAGATAAGAGTGGATCGTGATGGTCGCACATCGGAGATACCTGTATAGTGGCAACAACAACACTTGATAATTTATTACCACAGTTTGGTAGAGCTATTGGAGCCTTCATTGGTTCTTTTACTACTACTACTGCTATTGCAGCAAACACATCAGTAGTATCTACGGAACTTACTGATTCTGGTTTTAACAATGATGATGCTCTAAATGACACATTTATAAAGATTACAAGTGCTAACAATGATGACACTGTAAGGCGTGTAACGGACTATACAGCGAGTTCTGGCACAATTACTGTATCAGGTACTGCTTTGACATCAGATAGCAGCACACAGGCTACATTTGAAATTTACAGATATGACCCTGATCAACTAAGAGATTCTCTAAATGATGCAAGGTTCAATGTATTTCCAAGACTATACAAAGAAGTAAACGACAGAACTTTATGCCTGGCAGACACACAGAACAAGTATGCAAGGCCTTCATCTATTGCACCAGGATATGTAAGACAGATATATGAAGAGTCAAGAATAGATGCTCAAAGCTACGGAAACAATATTGTAAACACACTAAACTGTGACTTTGAAACATGGACAGACTCAACTACACCTGCTGACTGGGTAAACTCAAACTTTACAAGTATTACTCAAGAACAAGAAACTACATCACCAGATAATTACATGGTGTTCTCAGGCTCTAATTCAGCACAGTTTCAAGTACAGGCAAGTGCGGTTAACACAGCTTTACTTACAGTACCTAGTGGAACTAACTACAAAGGTGAAGAAATAAATGTAGGTATATGGGTATATTCTAAAACTGCAAGCAGAGTATCTGCTGCAATACAGATTGATTCAGATTCCGTATCAACAGGAACTACCCACTCTGGAGGTGGATGGGAAAGACTTACCCACACACTAGATGCAAAAGACTTAGACACAAGTATAAAGGTTGGTCTTCATGTAACAAGTGACTCTGATGCTTTCGTTTTCTATGCAGACGAAATGGTGGCAACAGCAGGACAAAGTGAAGTACCTAGTTTACTTGGAGCTCCTTTGCTTGACTGGAGAGAAGAAGGCGACACCATAGTTATAAAAAGTTCTATCTCTAATAGTGATAGAAGTCTGCATGTCAGAGGAATGGGTTTGCTTTCTTCCGTGTCCTCTGGCTCAGACACAATGGAAATAGACCAACAACAAGCAAGATTGTTAATAAATCAAGCAGCAGCATTGTGGTTTCAACAAGACATAGATCAACTAGACATAGCAGATTTAAATGCTGCACAGAGAAGACAGACACACTTTCAGAACCTTGTAAATCAAGGACATGGTGGTATGGCACCTTTAGCTTTAAAGAAAGGTGTTGTAAGCAGTCTTAACGGAGGTTACTAATGTCAACAGCTCCGTATAGTTCAGATATTGTATTAAGCAAAACAGATGGTTCTACCAATAAAGTAGGACTCAAACTATATAGAGATGCACCGAATGTGCCTGGAGGATGGAGAATAGATCATGTGTCACCTGCACCTCCAAGACAGGTTAGCGACTCAGCAAACTACCAACAGCAATCTCCTGACATAGGATTGGTTCTTGATCAAGACTCTTGGCATAGAGGATTTGGTGCATCAACAATATCTAGGTTCGGAACTGCAACAGAAGCAAACAGAGCAAGAGCAAGGTACGGATACTCAGATGGTGTACTTGGTATGTTTAGAGGTGAACTTGTACTTGGATACCTACAAGATGAAACTGACATATTGATAAGAAACGGGAGATTTGAACAGGTTGCAAGTGATAGTTCTTTTGATTTAACAGATTATACAACTAACAATGCTACACTTACATCTCAAACAACTTATGTAAAAAATGGTAGCCGAGGTGGTCAGATAACAGCGACTGCAAATGGTGGTTACATAGAGCAAACTATAAACAGTCCAACATTATTTCAAAGTAAAAAAGTTTTTGCTCATGTATATTTACGAAGAATATCTGGTTCAGGTAATGCAAAGATACAGATTGTAGACTCTGCTGCTACTGCATCAGGTGATGAGATAACAAGCACATCAGCTTTTGCTGCATCTCAAACCAACATAACTGTTGACGGAAGTGCATCAAGCCTAAAGGTAAGAATAACCTTGTCTACAAGTGGAGATGTTTTTGCTATTGATGATTTAGCATTTTTTCCTGAAGGTGGCACAACATGGACAGAACCACAAGAGTTTAGCAGTAATATTTACGCAGCTTGTGGTAGAGCAATCTATAAATGGGATGATGGTAACGAAATATGGAACGCAGTATATGTAGACGGATCTTTCGCAATCACAGACTTAATAAGTTTTGATGGTGCACTATATGCAGGAAGAGGTACAAGTGCAAACTATTTAAGAAGCACTAACGGAACTACATGGGCCAATCCCTCTACAAACAGTGGGAACGGAAGACTTGCTGAGTTTTTTGCAAGAGCTCGTAATGCTAGTGGTGATTTAGCTTTATTTAAGAGTAGAGCAAACCAAATATCCGTATCAACAGATCCATCAGACACTGCTAATTTTGGTAGTGAAATCAAATGTGGTGACTCAGATAGAGACATTACAAATTTATTTTCAGCTAATGACAGGTTGTATGTAGGAAGAGAAGATGGTCTCTTTCAGTATTCAAGAAGTGCAAACAAGTTTCTTGATTTACAACCTGAAGCAAACCTTTTTCCAGACGATTCAAACTTTAAATCTGCACAAGGTAGATCAGGTGCAATATTTGCAGGTGGTGGTGACCAAGCATTTTTTAGAATTGATGTTGGAAACTTTGATGGATCTTATGTATTTACAGATCTATCGTATATATTTAAGGCTCCTGCGTTCAGAGGATTCGGTGGAAGAGTAACAGCTCTAACGCAAGATAGAAATAACCTCTTTGTCGCACTAGCAGATGATTTAGCATCTGAGAGTTCAGGTTTCCCGTACACTTTCCCTTATTCTTTCTCAGGAGCCAACCTATCAAGAACAGTCAAACTTCTTTCTGTAAGAACACAACAAGAAGAACCTGGTAGTCGTTCAGAAGATGTACCTCATACTATTGCAAGTTTTGATGTATCAGATATTAACGCTATGGGTAAATTCAAAGGTTCGGAAAGAACAAGCCTATTTGTGCTTGGTAATCTTATTAACGATGACTCATCTGATAGCAATAACAATAGAGAGCCTAGAGCTTTTAGGATAAGGATGCCTATAAGAAATGAAAACCCTGCACTTAACTCTGTAATTGAACACAGACTTACTGGGGAGTTTTATACACCTTATGTAAACTTTAACTATCCTGACATAAATAAATCAGCGATAAAGCTAACACTTACAGGCTCAAACTTGTCATCAAGTAAAAATGTACAAGTATTTTATAAAGTAGACGATGACACCGACAATGACAATATAGGTTGGAATACATTTGGAGACGGAACAGTTACATCTACAGGCCAAACTCTTGTAGGTGACTTTGCATCTGCATTGATTAACTTTGACAGAATTAGATTTAAACTTGTATTTACAACAGATGATATTGCGGTATCCCCTAGAATTAACTCACTTGTATTTCACGCTGCATGGAATCCTATCGATTACAGAAGATGGACAGCAGTTATTAAATTATCAGATAAAAGGTCAATGCAACTAAGAAGAGTAAGGACAAGCACTGTTTTATCTACAGATGTTTCTACCTTAGAGACTCTAAGAAAAGAGCCTTTTATAAAACTACAAGATCCAGACGGATCATCACATTTTGTAAATCTTAAGTATCAGGATGCTATGACATCCTCCAGAGTGTATGCAACAAGAGGGGTTGCACCAGATCAAACAAGATTGATAACATTAGAAATGACGGAGGTCAAAACAACATGAGTAATGAGTTTCAACATAAATCGGTAGGAAGTCAGATGACTCAGACCGAGTACGAGCATACTGACGGAACAGGACATATATTTGATAGTCAAGCAGCAGGAGATATTCTCTTTGCAAGTTCTACTACAGTTCTATCAAGACTAGGTATAGGTACAGCAGGTAAGGTTCTTGCAGTAAACTCTGGTGCATCAGCTCCAGAATATGTTGCAGCACTAACAGGAGTTACCTCTGTCCTTAATACAGCTTTGGTTGTAGGTAGAGATGCAGACAATGACATTGACTTTGCAACTGACAACAATATTATTTTTAGAGCAGCAGGTGCTGACCAAATCAAATTAGTAGATGGTGTGTTACAACCAGTAACTGACTCTGATGTAGACTTAGGTACTACTGGAGTAAGATTTAAAGATGCTTATATAGACACAGTAACAACTACAGGCGATGTAACAGTTGGTGGTGACCTTACCATAACAGGTGATGATTTGTTTATGGGAACTAATACAGCAGGTCATTTACTTATTGCAGATGGTACAAACTTTAATCCTACAGCAGTTGGTGATTTATCAGAAATATCTACAGTCGCAAACGATGATGTATTTATTGCAGTTGACACATCAGGTGGTGGTTTAAAGAAGATAGCTAGAAGTGCTATCGTAGCTGGTTTAGCAACATCAGGTGCAATATCAAATGTTGTAGAGGACACTTCACCAGAGCTTGGTGGCGATTTAGATGTACTCACACATGGAATAGTAACAGGTGCTAGTAATAGAAACATAGCACTTACACCACATGGTACAGGTGTAGTAAGAATTGATGGTACAAATGGTGTAGACATAGAATCAGGTGCCATATCAATTAAAAATGGTGGTGCAGAATCTTATGTAAGATTTTATTGTGAATCATCAAACGCACACTACACACAATTACAAGCATCACCACATTCTGCTTATTCTGGCAATGTAACAGTAGTATTACCTGCTGCTGCTACAAATCTAGTTGGTGATGACACAACCCAGACACTAACTAACAAAAGACTTACATCACCAAAGATAAACGAAGATGTAGCTCTTACATCAACTGCTACAGAACTTAATTTACTTGATGGTGTATCAGGATTAGTACAAGCTGACTTTACTAAGTTAGCAGCAGTAGATGCTACTGCAACAGAACTTAATATTATGGATGGTGATACTACAGTAGGAACAGATGCCATTGCAGATGATGATGGTATTGTTACCAACGATGGCGGCACAATGAAACAAACTAAAGTCCAGACACTTGCTACTTACATGGAAGGTGAGATAGACAACCTTACTGCACTTACACAAGCAGTATTTGTGGGTAAGGATGCTTCAATTACAGATGATACAGCAACAGGTGTAGTAGCAACTATGACTGCATTGACTGGAGTATCTATTGGTGAGTTAGTTCACATTGATGGTAATGGTAAAATTGACCAAGCACACGCAGATGCTAGTGCTGATATGCCAGCAATAGGTATAGCTCTTGAATCAAACAGTTCTGGAAGTGATGCAGACATTAAAGTTTTATTACAAGGATTTTATAAAGATGCAGACCAATTTGCCTTTACAGTTGGTACAGCAGTATTTGCAGACCATAGTGGAGAAGGTAACTTTACACAATCACCATCTACAACTGATGGACATTTTATTCAAAGAGTAGGTATAGCTTTGACAGCAGACACACTTTACTTCAGTCCTAGCTTAGATGTTATAGAGAGGGATTAATGGCAAATCAAGTAAAAAGTTTTAATGGTGTAGCAATAGGAAATATTAAAAATATTAATGGTCTTACTGATGCAAATATTAAAAATATTAATGGACAAGAGTTTACTGGTTCAATTCCACCAGATGCTTTTGCAATAACAAATTACACATTCAACACTAACCGAAGTTGGGGAACACAAATGGCTTGGTGTCAAGAAACTGACACATTAGTTGTAGTGTATGGTGATGACGGCAATGGTGATTACC